>OCVV012840759.1_pt1 | contig 33399 bp, 19 predicted proteins | sample 1539721 | NCBI WGS metagenome assembly OCVV01 (sample SAMN02144230, study PRJEB22623) | gut metagenome | biome: sheep rumen | host: Ovis aries | place: New Zealand | reverse complement strand
GCAGGTCGTTCCGACCTACGGTTACTGAGCGATGACGCTTTCAGCGTCAGAGGGTTACGCTATCCCAATATGATGGGAAAGTTTAGTTATTAAGATAAATCGTAAAGCGGGTTGGTTCACATTCGAACCAACCCGCTTTCTATGTTATAGAGTTTGTTTTACTCTTGTTGGGAATACTTACTTAACGAGTATCTTCTTACCGTTAACGATGTTGATACCCTTCTGGAGCTTGTTCAGACGCTGACCAGCGATGTTGTAGATGCCCTGAGGCTTGATAGCAACATTCTTCTCTTCAATCAGAGCAATGCCAGTAGCAGGGTTGAAGCTTGGCTCGTTGTTCTGGATGAGTTCGAGTGTGAAGTTGTCAGCAGAGAACCAGTTACCAGAGAATGGAACACATGGTTCGCCCTTCGTGTCTGTGCAACCAGCAGTGAGGATGGAGTCGTTAGTCACACCTAATGTGAGCGTGTTCTTAGTGACAGTCACTGTAACGTCAACATAGAACCAACCGCGACCCTTCTGACTATTTGCGTTGTAGATAGCCTCTTCTTCTTCAGTACCACTACCAGTTTCAGAAGTGAGACAAGCAACAGCTGCTTCGTACCAGATTGAACCGTAAGAGTCAGTGTAGTAACCGATAGAGTCGCCACCAGCAGTTGAGTATTCAGCACCGCTTTCGCCATTGAGCAACTTCGTTACTTCAGTCCAGTTGGTAGGCTGGATGTGAGCTGGAGCATAGATTGCGCCTGGGAGAGCAACGTAATCAACAGTTGACTCACCATCAACAATCTGCTGAGTACCTACATTTCCGTCGATACCGAAGAGGTAAACACCTTCAGCACCTGGAGTACCAGAAGCGCGCATCATAGCACCAATCTTGTAAACACCGTTAGGAATGTTGGTGATAGTCTGATAACCTACGTAGCGCATTGCCTTAGCAGTACCATTCCAAGAGTCGAGGTAACGGTCGGAACCATTGCCATTGTAAGCCTGACCAGAGTTAGAAACTGTGTTACCGTTAGGGTGTTCAGCTGTCCAGCCATTAGGCTGTGCATCGTTGCTGGATGCCTCAACGCCTGGGTTCACGATGAACGAAGTGATGTCTGTACCACCGCTCATGATGATTTCAGCACCAGTACATACAGAGATAGCGTTCTGGAGTTCTGCAATATACTCATCGAGTGTAGCTGTAGCAGGGAATGTAGTGACAGCACCCAACTTAGCCACCTGACCAGCGATTGTTGCGTCCATAGCAGCCTTAGCTGTAGCGTCAGTGAGCGTGAGAGCCTCAGCATCGCCGAGAACAGGTAGGTAGTTGTCGCGATAGTAGCGGAGGAATGTAGTGAGAGAATCCATCTTAGTGTAAGTAGCAGCAGGGTCAGCCATCAAGCTTTCCATCACCTTGATTGCAGCGTCAGCCACTGTTCTCTGGTTAGGAGTGTATTCGTTCACCTTGAGGTCGTTGAGCGAACCTGCCATCACAGCATTGTACTTGTCGATAGACTTCTGAGCCTCAGCCATAGCAACATTGAGAGTGTCGAGAGCTGCGTTGATAGTTGCTTCGTCAGCTGCGCTACCAAATTCGTTGATGACAGCCTGGAACTGAGCCTTATCAGCAGCGTAGTAAACACCGTTGCTCAATTCGTTAGCCTCAGCTACAGTGTTCTGATAGAGACCCTGGAGGTCTTCGAGGCTTGCAGGACCATAGTACATGAGACGGAAGTTAGTTACGCAGAACCAACCAGTCTGGTTTGTACTACCATTGAGTGCAGAACCGATAGCACCGATAGTGAGCTTGCCATCGTTGACGAGCACCTTCTCAGTGGTGAGGTAAGTCCATTCACCATCGTTCGTGTCGTTCCAGTTACCAGCTGTCAGTGCAGGAGACTCTGCCTTCTGAATCTTGGAGTTAGCGAACACGTGCTGGTTGCTCAGATAGTCTGGCTGAGTAATCATTTCAGCACTAACTGTGTAGAAGCCATTAGGAATGCCAGTGAGGTCTTGGCTGACAGTTACATCTGTGCTTGCCTGACGCCATGCGTTCCAGCAGACACGGCCCTGAGCATAGTTCAAGCGCTGGTCGCCACCGCTTGCACCAATGTACCAACCTTCGCTGTTGCCATCAGCAGGAGCTGAACCAGCAGTGTAGCTGTCGACATTAGGATATTCAACGGAAACGATGCTTGAGTTGTCCTCTGCGATAACGAGAGTTGGGTCAGCAACAGTCTTCGTGAAATAAGGAGAAGAAATGAGGAATGTGTAGTCGCCTGGATTTTCAGCAGTTGCCTCCTGAGAGAAGTAATACTGCTTGAGAGCCTCTTCGAGTTCAGCTACCTTAGCTGTAAAACTCTCAATTTCGTCGGTTTCAACAGCCTCGCTTACCTCTTCATACTTAGTGCGGAGAGCATCGTAGCCTGGATACAAGTTACCGCCTTCACCGATAGCCAAAATCTTAGTTTCCAATGCCTGATAATCCTCGATGACACCCAAGAAATCAAGGAGCTGCTGCTTCTTGTCCTTCAAGTCCTTAGTAGCAGCCAAGATAGCCTCCTTACCGTCAGCATCTTCAGCATCTGTACACCACTGGTACACCTGTTCGATGACGCCTGCAAACTGCTCAAGAGCAGGAATTGTGTCGATGATGTCAGTGATTTCCTTCTCTGCATCGCTCAAGTCAGCCTCGAGCAACTGTTTTTCGTCAGCTTCACCAATCTTGTAGAGCTTGATACCGTCGAGGGCAACGATTGGCTGACCACCAGAACCTGCATTGGCAGCCTCATAACCGAACTGCATGGTGAACTCAGCAGTTGGGGTGAACTCGAACTCATGCTTTGTCCATTCCTGGGCGTTGAGACCAGTGCCTTCTTCATCCTTGAACACATCCTTGCGGCAGACAATCTGTGTGAGGTCCTTTGCAACGGAAGAAGTGTTAGGATTGATGTTGATAGTCCAGTACTCCAAGCGATAAACAGCACAAGGCAAATTTACCACCTGCTTGTAGGAAGCACTGTTTGTCCAACCAGCACGCAGATAAACAAAACCAGTGCCACCGTCGAACTCTGTAGGACGAGCTGGCACTTCAAGATAAGTAGTACCATCGTCAGCGATAGGCACAGACTGAGGTACCAAATCGTAAGGCACTGTACCGAAGTAAGTCCACTCACACTTAGGGAATTCGGCATTGGACTCCAATGTCCAACCCTCCACCTGACCCTTGAAACCGTTCACAGCCTCCAACTTGCGACCGTCGGGACGATTCTGGCCACTGGTTGTTTTTGGACGTGCATACACCGTGTTGTCGGCAGCAATGTAAGCCCAGCTACGGTCACTGAGAGACGTCTCTGTGCTCACCGCCTCTTTCATCGTACCATCGAGTTGGAACGTAAGGTCCTCGTCGAAGCCAGCATTCTTAATCAGATGTGTTACATCTTCTTCCTGAGCAAAAGTACTCAAGCCGAACGCAAAGAATGCCGTCAGAGCAAAAGTAAAAATCTTTTTCATGCGGAAAAAATAATTAAGTTAGCAATATAAATGATGTTTAAATCTTTATTGTCCTCGAAGGATAAATTCTCAAATAAGGCAGTTAGACAAAGCCTCAAAATGTTCAACGTGGCAAATTTAAGAAAAAATATGTGTGTTTGAAAATCTTACTGAAACTTTTTTGTTAAAAATAAGTATTTTTCGTCTTAGAAGCATTACATCATGCTCAGAATAAAACCACAGCATCAATCATTCTCCGCAATCGAAGCATCATCAAGACAGTATTGCGTCATTCTTTTGCTTGCACTGAAATGGCGAGCCTTCGTCGTTGTTCAAGCGAGGGCTCGTTGAAACTACAACGAGGGCTCGCTATGATGATAACGAGCCCTCGCGCATAAAGTGGAATCAAAAAAAAGATTCAGTAAGTGATAATTATCCTTTCACCATGACAAAACCGCCGTTCTTGTCCATCGTCACAGTGAACGACTTAGGGTCGCTAATGGTGCGTTTCTTGTCGTAGCGTGGGTCTTGGTTCTTGAGATTGTCCATGTAGAGCTGCACAGCATCGCCACTCTTCAAGATGGAAGAGAGGTCGATGGTGAACTTCTTCTTCGCTCCCGTGGCATTCACACCGACGATGTACCAAGTGGCATGATGGCGACGAGCCATGATGACATACTTGCCTGGATAGCCGTCAATGAATCGGGTTTCATCCCAAGTGGTTGGCACGGACTTGAGGAAATTCATCGACACTTCGGGAGCACCGCCTTCTTCCACTGGAAGCAAGTTCTCTGGTGTCAAGGCAAAGTTCTGAATTGGGTTCTGGTAGAGAATCGTTGTGGCAAGTTCCAAGCAGTCGGTGGAACGGCGAGTGTTGCCACTCTTGTTGCCCTTTGCCAAACGGCGGTTCATGAAGCATCCTCCCCACTCCATGCAGCCCACGGCATTGCGGATGAATGGATGCAGGCAGGCGTTGAAAGCCTCGTTGTCGCAGAAATCCTGCCCAAACACCATGTTCTCAGAAGCCAGCACAGCCTCACTACCCACATAGTTAGGATACATGCGTTCCCAACCGCGTGGCAGGGTACAGCCGTGGAAGATGACCATCAGTCCGTGGTCGTCGGCATCGCTGAGGATGGCTTCGTAGAGGCGCATGGTTTCTTGCTTGTCGCCACCGAAGAAATCGACCTTGATGCCCTTCACACCCAGTTTTTGCATCCAGCGCATCCACTGCTTGCGGACGATTGGGTCGTCCATGCGATTGATAGGACCCTGAACAATGTCGTTCCAATAGCCACTGGAGCTATACCACAGGAACACATCAACACCCTGACTACGTGCGTATTCCACAAGACGCTCCATCTTCTCGGTGCCGATGTTCGTGTCCCACCAGTTGTCAATCAGCACGTATTCGTAACCCATTTCCTTGGCGAGGTTGATGTAGCGCACTTGGTCGTCGTAGTTGATAGAGCCGTCTTGCCAAACAATCCAGCTCCATGTGCCTCTGCCAAAGCGATAGTCGTGGGTTGTTTCATAACGTGGACGAACCACATCGAAAGGCACTGTCGTTTCGACAATAGGCTTGAGCGTAGTTCCCACGGTGAGGGTACGCCATGCCGTTGCGCCAGGAAGTGCAAAGGCTGGCTCCACACTGCCGTTGCCGTTGTTTTCCTCTGCCATAGGGAAAGCGATGGTGTAGAGTCCGTCGCCCTGCATGTCGCTGAGATGCGAAGCACAATACTTGGCATCCACGCCCGTCTCGCTCACCAGCACCCATACGCCGCCATTCACCTTGAACAGGCATGGGAACGTGAAGCCATGACCATACTGCGAACGGGTAGTCATCGGTTCGTCAGCCTTATAGACTTCCTCGTAGCTTGGTTTGGTGCGCTTCCATCCAATCATGGCATCGCTCTGCGGAGTGAGAAAAGTGGTGGTGTTGGTTGGGAAGTCGAAACCAGTGCTCTCGCTCATGATGCGGATAGAGCCAGTCTCGCCTGCCCGATTCATTTCGTAGCGGAAGGCGATGTCGTTGTTCGACACTTGGAAGGTGACAGAGAAAGGCACGTTCTTGCCGTTCTTCAAATTCACCTTCAGCTGATTGGCATCGTAAGTGACATAGCTGAATTTCGAGCGGTTCATCTGATACTGCTCATGCACTTTGCTTTCCTTTGCATCGACAAAGCTCAGCCCATGCGTGAAATCGCCGATATTGGCTTGGAATCCGAGTGGAGAGGCATCCAACACGGTCTTGCCATCGTAGTTCACCGAATACGTGGCTTTGCCACCATTCACATCAACGCTCACGACGAGTTTGCCATCGGGACCGCTCACCTTGGCATTCTGAGCCAACGAAGAAAGGGAGAAAGCACATAGTGCCAAAAACAAGTTGATTTGTTTCATTGCTTTTTATTTAGTAATCGTTAATAAGTCGAAGGTCAAAGGTCGAAGGACAAAGGTCAAAGGACAAAAGTCAAAGGCGACCCCAGACCTTAGACCTTAGACTCAAGACCTTAGACCTTAATTGCCAACAAAGATAAGGAAATTCAAGTTTGCAAGCAAAAATTTCGTCATTTTGTTTTTGGAACATCCCATAATTCCCATATTTACCATCATTCCTATCATCTCATAAAAAATTCCTTTTTTCTTTTTTTCACATCAAGCATTTTTCGTAACTTTGCCGTATCTACCTTATTTGTAATCAATACAAGCATTCTGAAACACAAATGAAACCTAACAGAATAAGCACATTACTAAGCATACTGTTCATCTTCTGCACAAAAGCAGTTGCCCAGGGCGTGATTTCATTCACATCCGACAACGGACTATCTAACACCTGCATTCGTTCGTTCTACGAAGACAGTCGGCACAACGTGTGGATTTGCACGACCAACGGACTCAACCGCTACGATGGCGCAAAAATCAACGTCTATTCTCAGGATGCACCCGCCAACTACGCCATGAAAAGCAACTACGCAACCGACGTGGTGGAAATCGACCCGCAAACCATCCTCATCGGCTTGGACTCCGACGGTATGCAGATTCTCAATGTGAAAACCAACCGACTTTACGATGTTCCACTCATCAACCCAGAGGGGGACAGCATACAAGCACACATCTCCACCCTCTCACGAACACACGACGGAAACATCTATGCGATTACGGCTGGTTATGGTATCTACCAACTGAAAAAGAGCAAAGACATCAAAGATGGTGTGCAGCAATACCATGCGGTTTACTACAATGGATTTAGCCAGCACGGTAACATGCGCCAGATACTCAACGACAGCAAAAAGCGCATTTGGCTACTCTCCAATCACTCGGTTCACCTTTTAGACAAGAACGAGCGTCTGCTCCATTCCATCGACATACAAGGCAACATCACGAAAATCTGCGAAAGCTCATCGGGCAAAATCTATCTCAGCACTGAGCGTGACGGACTGCTCGTCTATGACGAGTCGGAGCATCAATTCGACCGCATTTCATCGGTTGATGCAAATTTCTTCATCTCCAACATCAGAAGCGACGAGAAAGGACACATTTACCTTTGCACCGACGGCAACGGACTGCACGTGTATGACGAACGAACAGGAGAGACCACGCTCAGCAGCATCAAGGCAAACGACTACAACTTGGCGGTGTCGAACGTGAAGGATTTCTTCATCGACCACAGCGGAAACAAATGGGTTGGTGTCTATTGGAAAGGTGTCATCGTCCAGCCCAACAACACTTCCCACTTCGAATACATCGGGCGTCGCTCGGCTCTACGCAACACAATTGGCACCAACTGCGTCACGGCTCTCCTGCCCGATGCAGACAACAACGCGATGTGGGTCTGCACCGACAACTGCGGTATTTATCACATCAACGCCGACGGCACTCTGTCGGAACACTACAAAGCACCGCAAGCAGGCGGCGTGCAGAACTACATTCCGACTCCCAACGTGCCACCAACCATCATGGGCATCCTCAAGGATTCAGAAGGTCAGCTATGGCTCGGAGGTTCATTAGGAGGATTGTCGTTGATGAATCCCGCCACTCACCAATGCCGTTCCTTTGGCGATGTGGTGCCAGGCGGAGAGTCCATCCATCATGTATTTGCCTTGGCTGAAGACAAATTCAAGACGGTATGGATGTGTACCAACGGGGATTTCCTTTATGGTTACAACTTGGAGACAAAGCAACTCGTCCACTACCACAACGGAACGAACAACCCAGTACTCAATATCATCCACAACTCTTACATCTCGGGCATTCTCATCAAAGACAACATGATGTACCTCGCCACGAGCGACGGTTTGGAAGTGTTGACCATCACGGGCGTCAACCGACTCAGATGGGAAAAGAAAATCCTTGGACGCACGAATGTTTCACAAATCACATGCGACGGCACCACTATTTGGGCATCGACCAATGAGGGGTTGGCAAAAGTCAACAGCATTGATTTGAGCAGCGAGATGTTTACGAAAGCCGACGGTCTGCCATCCAACAAAGTGTGCAGTGCAGAAATCGATGCCAACCATCGTGTTTGGATTTCGACACTCAACGGCATGGCTTGTCTCAACCCTAAAGACAACAGCATCCGCGTGTTCCGCGTGGGAGACGGCATTCAGGGAAATGAATTCACGTCGCAAGCCCATGCTTCCATGAATGGCAACATCTATTTTGGCGGTATTAACGGCATCACTTACTTCAATCCGAAGCAAGTGGATGCAGATGCGGAGGCTTCTCCACTCGAACTCCGATTCACAGGATTCTACGTGAACAACCACTTGGTGAATGTGGGAGAGAAGTCAGGACACTACGTTATTCTGGACGATTGGATTGACTCAGTGAAACGTGCCGACTTGTGCCACGACGACCGCACCTTTGCCCTCGAATTCACATCGATGCTCATCGGCGGACAGCAAGTCACCTATTATTATAAGGTGAACAACGGCGAATGGCAACAAGTGCCACCAGGACAGAACCAAATCGTGTTCAACAGTATGCAGGTGGGAACTTATCGCATCACCATTCATGCAGAGAGTTTCAACCAGAAATCCGAGGAAAAACAATTCGTCGTGCAGATTCATCCCGCATGGTACGCATCGATTTGGGCTAAACTCATCTACACGCTCATTCTTCTTGCCATCGCTTATTTCCTCTACCAGCAATATCGTGAGCGCGAGAAAGCACGAAAGATTCTGGCACGGCATAAGCAGGAGGAAGAACTCAACGAGGCACGAATGCAGTTCTTCATGAACATCAGTCACGAAATCCGAACCCCAATGACGCTCATCACGTCGCCTTTGGAGAAACTGATGAAGAACGACGACGACACGGAACGGCATCGCTCCTACTCTATCATCTACCTCAACGCACAGCGCATCCTTCGACTCATCAACCAACTGATGGATGCTCGTAAAATTGAGAAAGGACAGTTCCAACTTTCCTACAGCAGGACCGACCTCGTTCCGTTCCTGCAAAATCTCCACGAACTCTTCAATGCCTCAGCCCAGCAACGCAACATCTCCATGCAATTCCTGCACGAAGGCATCGACTCCATGCCTGTTTGTATCGACACGCAAAACTTCGACAAAGTCATCATGAATCTGTTGTCGAACGCACTCAAGTTCACACCCGACAACGGAAAAATCACCATGAACCTCACGCGCAGCGACAACAAGCACTTCACGCTGAAAGTCACTGACACGGGCATAGGCATTCCACTCGAAGACCGAAACCGAGTGTTCGACCGCTTCTATTCAGACACACACAACAACGGATATGTGGGTACAGGCATTGGTCTAAACCTCACAAAGATGCTTATCGAACTACATGAAGGCACCATCTCCGTTGGTGACAACCCTGAAGGACAAGGCACACAATTCACTTTGGAAATGCCGACTGCATTAGACAAGACAAAGGAAAAGGCAACTGATACACAAGAGACTCAAGCCCTCGCCGAAGTACTCGACACGAAACTGCCTGTGGAAAACACGGAAGAAAAAAACAATTCAAAATACAGACATGTGCTCATCGTGGAAGACGATGCACAAATTCGTCAGTATGTCCACAGCGAGCTGTCTGCCGACTACACCGTCACAGAATGTGCAAACGGACAAGAAGCTTGGGAATTTGTGCAGCAAAACCCAAAGAAAGTAGATATCATCGTGAGCGACGTGATGATGCCAAAGATGGATGGCATACAACTGTGCAAATCCGTGAAGAACAGCTTCTTGACCAACCACATCCCTGTCATCCTCCTCACCGCAAAGAGCGAGGACAAGGACCGCATCGAAGGACTCTCCATCGGTGTGGATGCTTACCTCACCAAACCTTTCAACATGGAAGTGCTACGCTCCACCATCAGCAATCTGCTCCACTCTCGCCACGTTCTTCAAGGGAAGTTCAAAACAGAACAACAGACCGAAGAAAACATTGACGACGTAGAAGTGCAGTCGGCTGACGAACACCTCATGGAGCGCGTCATGAAAGTAGTCAACGAAAATCTATCCAATACAGATTTGAACATCGAGTACATTGCCGACAAGGTAGGCATCTCCCGTGTGCATTTTCATCGCAAAATCAAGGACCTCACTGGACAGACTCCAGGCAATTTCCTGCGCAGCATCCGCATGACGCAAGCAGCAAAACTCCTTGCCTCCAAACACCTCGACATCACCGATGTCAGCATTGCCACGGGTTTCAAATCAGTCTCCACCTTCTCCACCAGCTTCAAACAAGTCTATGGCATGACACCAAGCGAATACATGAAGCGTCACGAAAACGACAACAACGATTCAACCAATTAATCATCCATTTCCATTATAATCCCATTCTTCCCATTAATCCCATTCTCCCCATTAATCCCATTCCTCCCATCACTCCCCATCCCTCGTGCGAATCCGCAGTCTTCTCCAGATAGCATTTGGAAGAAGCTTCCACAAAGGAACGAGTAAACGATAACGCCAATCAATGACGACAACATGGCGATTGCGCAAAAGAGCTTTGTAGATTTGCCGTGCAGCTTTCTCTGGCTGAATGAGCATGGGATAATGATGAGAATCGTTCAGAAGCGCAGTATCAACAAAACCAGGTCGAATATCCGTAAAACGTATAGGTAAATGGCGCATATTCGCCTGTTGTTCCAATGCTTGCATATAACAATTTTGGAAAGCCTTGGTTGCACTATATGAGGGTGCAACACCCAGTCCTTTCGTTCCTGCAATACTGGAAATGCAAGCGATATGTCCCCCTTCAGGACGCGAAGCAAAATAACGATAAACAGTTCCTATACACTGTGTGAATCCAAGTGCATTGGTACGAAGGGTTGCTTCTTCTATTGTTGCATCAAGCATCCAATTCTGTTTACCAATACCAGAGGAATGAAAATAAATATCGATGCCACCTAATTCTTCTATAAGTGATTGGATTCTTTGAGGTGCATCAGCAGCAGTAACATCAATGGCAGAAATCTTCACTTGTTGTGGATATGCCGTTTGCAACTCTTTGAGTGGTTGTAAACGACGAGCAGCCAAACCTAAAGTATGTCCATCACGAAGCATCAGTTTCGCTAATTCATAACCCATGCCAGAAGAGGCACCCATAATAAGAATTTTCATAAAAATGAAGAATGAAAAATGAAGAATGAAGAATGGGGATAGAAGAAAACAACTAAGGGGAAGTACTGGAATAAATATGGGACAGTACTAATGCAAATATGGGAACTTACTAAGAAGCAACAAGTATTAATAACGTAAGAACAAAAATGGCGGTTGTAGATAAACCACAACCGCCATCGTTATTAAATGAATAAGTTTCTAAATCGTTGGATTAGAATTGCTCTTGAGTGAAATCTTTTGGACTACCGTTGATATTCCAAGATTCGCAGAAGTTCTCAGGCATCTGTACGTTTGTGCACTCTGGTGCAATATATGCTTTCTTCATAATTTCTAATTATTTGTTTTTGAAGTTTGTTAATGAATAAATGACTAAAAGGAATTCTTAATTCAGTAAGTGAAATTACTTAACAAGAACCTTCTTGCCGTTTACGATGTAAAGACCAGTTGTTGGGTTCTCTACGCGACGACCAGAGAGATCATAAACGTTCTTAACAGTGTTCTGAGCGTTGATAACGTCGATAGCGTCAACCTCTTTGTCACCGAAGTTCAACTTAATGCCACCAGCAGGAACATCACCAGCAATCTTAGTAAGGTCGAGATATGCACGGTTACTGCGGAGGTACTTAATATTCTCATCGCCTTGGTAGAAAGACAAATCTGTCTTATTAGTTACACCATATCCCAAAAGATACTGTGTAGTTGGATCATAAGCAGCCTGTGCCTTCTTGTCAGAAGCAGTGATAGCATCTTCGCTTGTAACAGCAAGATTGGTGTTGAGGATAATAGTACCACTAAGGAGATTATTTTCAACAGCCTGTTCATTATTATCTTGAGGCAGAAGAACATTAAAATAAGCTGCTTTTGTTGCACATTCGATTACGACTGGAGTTCCTGCAGCAACTGCATCTCTCTGCTCCATGTGAAGTTTTTTAAGAGTAGGACTTACCTCTTCCAATTCAGTAGCAACCCAAATTTTCACATTGTCTACGCTAGTAGAAGCAACTTCGAATGGGAAGTCAACATAAAGTGTTTGATAATAGTGACCCTTTTCGAAATCATTCTTACCACTCTCGTAGTTCAAAGCACCATTATTAACTCCAAAGATATTGCCTTCTTCTGAAACTTTTTCTATAGACCAGAGAGAGTTCTGAGACTTAACCTTAACACCAACACCTTCGTCATTGATAACGAGAACTTCCTGAGTTGGATCCAAGAAATCATAGCTTACTGTGAAAGCACCGATTTGACCACCTACTTCAGCGTTGTAATCTTCATCACCAAGGATGCCGGCAGCATCAGTGAAATAAAGACGCTCAACCTGCTTCAGACCTGGCATGTATGGCTTGCCAGTGAGAGGGTTGTTAGGAATACCTACCTTCTTAGCGAACTCTTCCAACTGAGTCTTCAAAGTCTCGTCAGCCTTAGTGTAAGCATTGTAGATAGCTGGACCGAAGTTTTCGAAAGTAGAAATCAGATAGTACTCACCACCACCAGGTTCTTCAACACCTGAAGGAATGATAGAGATAGCTGGGTCAGTCTCAGAAGGGTCAACACCAAGCTTCTTGAGAGCTTCCATCATGCCACCATAGTTCTCGTTGCTAAGAAGAGAAGTGAACTGACATGCAAGATCAATACCATTCTGTGTTTCCGTAATGTGGAAAACCGTACCTGGATCAGTCCAAGTTTCAGCATAAGTATTAACCATGTTCAGAGATGGAGCAGTGTTGAAAATCTTAATAGCTTCAGGAGTGAACGTAGTGTCGAGCACCTTACCGAAAGTCTTGAGGTAACGGCCAGAAGCGTTCTTCAGACGATAGTAGCCATCACCATCGTAGTTACTCATCTGAGTGTCAACAGGAGCCTGTGGGTCAATTCCCTGAGTTTCCTGCGCAAAGCTCGATGCACTGAATGCAAACAGAGCAGAAAGCAAAATTGTAAATTTCTTCATGTTAATAAAAAATTTAAATTAATAAAAAGAAGTTATTTAAAAAAGTGATTAATCGATTTTTAAATTATCTCCAGGGGTATTTGACTACTCTCGGGTTTATAATGGTATTTTATTTCATCTTGTGTGCCTAATCAATCCGAATTTCGTTGCAAATATACGAATAAAATCTTTACTCAAAATAATTTTGTTGTTTTTTTTTAGTGAAAAACAAAAAAAATAAAGATTTTTTGATAAAATGCAGTGTTTTAGGGTTGATTTATGCCATTGAACATATTTTCTGCTTTTTTGAGCCGATTGGAAGAGGGATATATATTATATATAAGGTGGGGAGGATGGGGTGAATGGGAGAAATGGGGTGAATGGGAGGAATGGGGTGAATGGGGTGAATGGGGAGGATGGGGAGGATGGGGATAATGGGAGGGATGAGAATGGGAACATTCTTCATTCTTCATTTTTCATTCTTCATTCTTCACTCTTCACTCTTCATTCTTCAATTTCTCATAGATGATTGTGGCGAGCTGAAGGGCACCGGCATCGTTAGGATGAATGCCGTCACTTTGGATTTGCTTGCCATCGTCGTTCTTGAAGAGAGTGTGGAGGTCGATGACGGTGAGTTTGTTTTTCTTGGCTACCTTACGAATCTGAGGAATCACCTCGTTGGTGATGACAGAATCGGTGATGGTCCATTGCGTCTTGAAAGCTGGGATTGGTGTGCAGAGATAGATTGTTGGCTTCGATGGCAAAGCACGAAGTGCATCAATCATCTGCTGGTAATCCTTACGGAATTCGTCCTTGTGAACCCAATTAGCAGTTTTCGAGTCGTTTGTACCCAGTTTGATGACAACAATGTTTGGATTGAAAGCCAAAGCATCGCGCCAAGCCTGTTCGTTCATGTAAGGATGGTCACCTTTATTTAATAAGGTACGCGCTCCCACACCGAAATTCTTCACGTTGTAGCCACTGCCCAACTTCTCTTGCAGACGAGCAGGATAGCCGTGGGTGTCGGCTGCATAAATGCCAGAACCGTCGGTGATGGAATTGCCGATACATGCCACGCGGATAGCATCTTTCTTAGGCGAAGGAAGGTTTTCGAGCCAAGTGGAGAGTTCCGACTCCATCAGCGAATGATACTTGAAATTGGTGCGTGAACCCCATCCATGTCCACCCGAAGGATAGGTGTAGAGCGCACAGTAGTTGCCTTGGTGAACCATCGCATTGTAGTAGGCAACGCCGTTGGTTGGAGGAGGAACAACACCATCATCGCTGGAAAGCATGATGACGCACGGAGGCGTGAGGTGACGACGCACTGCATTGAAATTGGAAAATTCCCTCACGAGATTCTTGTCCGAACGCTGGTCACCAAGGAAACCCACGCATGAACCTTTGTGAGACTCACGCTCATTCATAGAGACAACAGGATAGAAGAGGATGGTGAAATTAGGACGAACAGCTGCATCGGCATGAGTGCTGACAGTGGAAGCCAAGTGTCCACCAGCCGATGAACCCATGATGCCAATGTCGTAAGGGTTCAGGTTCCACACCTCTGCGCTGTCACGAAGCGTCTGAATGGCTTGGAACGCGTCACTCATCGGAATGTTGCGGTCACCGTTAGGCATACGGTATTTCAACACAGCCAGAGCAATGCCACGGGAATTGAAGAATGGTGCCCAGTCGTAGCCTTCGTGAGCCATAGCCAAGTGGGAATAACCACCGCCAGGACAGCACACCACGGCACGGCCCGTTGGATTCTGAGGCAGGAAGACCGTGATTTCCGACTTGCCATCAGCGGAATTAGGTAGCACAAATTTGCGAGCAGTCTGTGCAATGCTCACGCTTGCTACAAGGAGCAAACTGAGAAGGAGGGATGAACGCTTCATATTGAGTTAATTGTTTAAAGGTTAATAGAGGATATAGGGCCTCGAAGCGGAACTTCGAGGAACGGTGGTGATAGGGGCTATAGACACCGTTTTCTGATGCAAAGTTGCAAAAAAATGCGGAAATGTGCAAATATTTTGCAAGTTGAAACAAAATTGAAAAGAGTCGTTACATTATTTTTTGGAAGGAAGAGGGTTTTTGTGCTAAATTTGCGAGGGAAATGAGGAAGATGAGAAGGATGGGAGTTGTGGGAAGAATGAGAACGATGACAAAAACAAAACAATCAAGAGAACGATGACGAAAACAATCACAAAACGATAACGAAAATAATAACAATAACAATTATGAAGAAACTCATTTTATTGGTCATTTGCTTGACGGCAATGCGTATTCAAGCGCAGGACATGAAATTGTGGTACAGTCAACCAGCGAAGAACTGGACTGAAGCCCTGCCCATCGGTTGCAGCAACATGGGCGCTATGGTGTTTGGCGGCATTGAGAAGGAGGAAATCCAGCTCAACGAAGAAACATTTTGGAGTGGCGGTCCTTACAACAACGACCGTCCCGATGCCAAGGAGCATCTGAAGGAAATCCAGCAACTCATTTTCGAGGGCAAGAACAAAGAGGCACAAAACCTGTGCGACAAGTATTTCTTCGCAGGAAAGAACGGAATGCGCTTCCTCAGCATGGGCAGTTTGTTCATCAACTTCGGTTCTTTGCAGAACGTGAGCAACTACAGCCGAGAATTAGATATCAGCCATGCAGTGGCAACGACACGTTTTCAGGCTGACGGCATCAGCTTTGAGCGTTGTGCCATCGCCTCACTGACGGACCGAGTGGTGGAAATCCATTTGAAAGCCAGCAAGAAAGGAGCCCTCCACTTCACACTCTCGCATGAGACACCTCACACCGCCAGCGTGCGAATGGACGGCGAGCAGATGGTCGTTGTTTGTGACGGCGTGGAGCAGGAAGGCGTGCCAGCTGCCCTGAAAGCAGAAATCCGCGTGGCTGTGAAAACCAACGGAAAAGTGCTGACCAACGGATGCTTGGGTGTTGAAAACGCTTCGGAAGCCACCCTCTACATCAGTGCAGCCACCAATTTTGTGAATTACCAGCAAGTGAACGGTGACGCAACAGCCAAGAACAAGAAGGCTTTGCAGAACGCCATGCAGAAGAACTTCAAGAAGGCACTCACACAGCATCAGAAGAAATACAGCGAGCAGTTCGACCGCGTCGTGCTGACTCTTCCACAAACCGCTGAATCACAACAAGAAACAACGGAGCGCATCCGCAAGTTCAAGAACGGCAACGACCCATCCTTAGCCGTGCTGATGTACCAATACGGCCGCTACTTGCTCATCTGCTCTTCGCAAGAAGGAGGACAGCCTGCCAACTTGCAAGGTGTGTGGAACGCTGCCAAGAATGCACCGTGGGACAGCAAATACACCATCAACATCAACACGGAAATGAACTACTGGCCTGCTGAAGTTGCCAACCTGAGCGAATGCCACGAACCTCTCTTCGCCATGCTGAAAGAGCTATTAGTGACAGGCGGAAAGACCGCCCGCGACATGTATGGAGCCCGCGGTTGGACAGCACACCACAACACCGACCTCTGGCGCATTGCAGGCCCTGTGGATTTCGCCGCCGCTGGTATGTGGCCATCGGGCGGAGCTTGGCTTTCCACCCACATCTGGCAGCACTATCTCTTCACCGCCGACAAGCAATTCCTGCTCGACTACTACGACGTGCTTCGCGGTGTAGCACTCTTCTACCTCGACTATTTAGTGAAAGACCCACGCACAGGCTGGTTGGTCAGCGCACCATCCGTTTCGCCTGAGCATGGTCCCATCACGGCAGCCTGCACGATGGACAACCAGATTGCTTTCGACGCACTCACGCAAGCGCTGAAAGCCAGCGACATCTTAGGCTTAGAGACACAGGCATTCAAGGATTCGTTGCGTCGTGCCATTCAGCAGTTGCCACCGATGCAGATTGGTCAGCACAACCAGTTGCAGGAATGGATGGAGGACATGGACAATCCTCGCGACGGACATCGCCACATTTCACACCTCTACGGACTCTATCCTTCGAACCAGATTTCGCCTTACGAAAACCGCGAACTCTTCGAAGCAGCCAAGAACACGCTGCTGCAACGTGGCGACATGGCAACAGGCTGGAGTTTGGGTTGGAAAATCAATTTCTGGGCACGTATGCTCGACGGCAACCACGCCTACACGATTGTCAGCAACCTGTTGAGCCTCCTGCCAAGCGATGCCGAGGCACGGCAATTCCCTGAGGGACGTGTCTATCCTAATCTTTTCGACGCGCATCCACCATTCCAAATCGACGGAAACTTTGGCTACACGGCTGGCGTGAGCGAAATGCTGCTCCAAAGCCACGATGGTGCCGTCCACTTGCTCCCTGCCCTACCCGATGCTTGGGCACAAGGCAGCGTGAAGGGATTGAAGGCACGAGGTGGATTCGAAGTGGATATGAACTGGGCAGACGGAAAACTGCAATCAGCATCCATTCGTTCCAAAGTGGGAGGTGTGCTTCGTCTTCGTTCGTATGTTCCTCTGAAAGGCAAGGGACTCAAACGCGCCGTGGGTGCATGTCCTAACGATTTCCTGACTCGCGCTGATGTGGCTTCACCCGTCCTGAACGGCAAAGCAAACCCTAATCAGCCAAACCTGAAGAACGTGTATGAATACGACGTAGAAACACAGGCAGGAGAGGTCATCATGGTCAGCAGAGATACAGAACCAAAGATTGGTTCTGCACAGTACATCTCCAAAGCACGTTATAACCCCGACCCAGCGCCCGTGGTGAGTGGCGACCGCCTCTACGTATTCACAGGCCATGATGCCGACACCGCCACCTACTTCAAGATGCCCGACTGGCAAGTGTTCTCCACCACCGACATGGAACACTGGACTGACCACGGCATCGTCATGTCAACCGCAGTGTTCACATGGGCAGAGCAAGGCGACAACGCCTGGGCTTCGCAAGCCATCGAAAGGAACGGAAAATGGTATTGGTACGTGGCTTGCAAAGACATGAAAGCCAACACCCACGGCATTGGTGTGGCTGTTGCCGACCGTCCTGAAGGACCTTGGAAAGACCCGATTGGCAAACCGCTCATCCCTGGTTATCCAGGCTTTATCGACCCAAGCGTTTTCATCGACGACGATGGGCAGGCATACCTGTTCTGGGGAAACAACGGATGCTGGTATGCCAAACTGAACAAAGACATGGTGAGTATCGACGAGTCGTTTGGGAACAAGGGCATCAAGGCAATCCCTGTGAACGACGAAAGCCAATTTGGTCCGAACGTGGTGAAGTACGACTACGGACTCCACAAGCGCATCATGAAGACAGGCTTCGAGGAAGCACCGTGGATTTACAAGATGGGCGACACCTACTACTTTGAGTATGCCGCAGGTGGTGTGCCAGAGCACTGGGCATACTCCACTTCGAAGAGCATCCACGGTCCTTGGCAGTATCAAGGCAAGATAACGACCACATCGCCAGGTTCCTTCACCATCCACGGCGGAACCATCGACTTCAAAGGAAAATCCTATCTGTTCTACCACGACGGCACTGTCTCGAAAGGCAACGGATTCCGTCGCACGGCTGCCTATCGCGAATTCCAACGCAATGCCGATGGCAGCATCCCATTTATGGACCTGAGATAATCTGAACTGACGGGAATTCTGAGACTTTAGGGACTGATTGGAAAAATGAGCGTTCAAACGAATCTTTTCGAACGCTCAAATGAAAGCGGACGAACGCTCGGCGCAATGCAAACGAGCCTTCGTCCGCTTTGTTGTTTCAAAACAGGAATTAGGAAATATCGAAGAAACGAAGCGGGAAAAGATAATGCAAGCAAACAAACATGCTCTAAAATACATGAAAAAAAGTTTGTTAATTGGTGATTTTTCATAAATTTGCCGCCGATTTTTATCTAACAGCCACGGCAAAACACTGCTGTACAGACTATTGAGATAAGTCGTAGAATCACTTTCATCGGAAAAAACAATCACTATATCCGCCACTTGAAGAAGGAGCGGATATTGAGCTTGTGTGTGAGTGGCTTTGCCGTTATTGGCTTCAGCATGACCATATTACTAAACAAAAACTAACATATAGAAAGAGAACAAAAATGAAAAGGAAAAACTATGTGACACCGTGTACAACACCTGTTGTCACCACTCTGTACAAGAATTTCATGCAGCAGTTTGACACTGCTGGAGATGCATCTGGCGACCCTATTAACGCCCGCACCAAAGAGCGCAACGACTGGGAAGAGAACCATCAGGAAGAAATAACCACGGAAATGTCACTGTGGTGATATTGTCACCAACACTAAAAATCACAAGAAAATGAAAAGAAATTTACTTAAAGCCACATTACTGACAGCCATTTTGCTGATGGCAACAAGCACAAGTTGGGGACAGACTAAGAAGATGTCTGCTGAAGTGGAGGCAAAGATTGCCGCTCGTACACAAATCACCAACTTGCCCACCCTTTATATAACGATTTCGGATGTCAATCTTGACAATATCGATAACGAATTGTTTAAAACAAGAATCTCTGGAGGCAATGACATTGCAGATTATCATAATGCAACTATTACATTGGTTGGTGGAACTGGTACAATGGAAGACTTCACTGATGAAGTGCAAATCAAAGTGAGAGGAAACTTAACGTCAGCTCATTCGAAAAGACCTTATCGCTTGAAATTCGCAAAACAACATAAGCATGATTTGTTAGGACGTGGCTATACCAAGCGTAACTGGGTATTATTTGCCAATGCGCACGACCACTCAAACATACGCAATGCCATCACCTACCACATAGCACAATATGTTGGAATGCCATTCTGCCCTGGCTATCAGTTTGTGGATTTGGTTTTTATCGACAAAAATGGCAAAACCGACTACCGTGGACTGTACCAAATTTCTGATCATGTAGAAGTAGGGAGCAATCGTGTTGACATAGATGAAGATAACGACTGGATGATAGAATACACTTCCATGGAAAATCAAATGGATGCACCTTGTTTTACTGCAAGTGGAGATGCCCCGCCTTTTATCACAAATGTGAAGAACCCAGACACTGACGATTGGCTCAGCGCGGATGTAGAAGACCTTCTCAATGAGATTAAGACATGGGAAACCAACTGGAACAAGGGCTTTTTGTCATGGTACAGCGATGCATGGGAAGACAACAACGACATAGAAAGTATGGTAAATTTCTATATCGGCACTGATATTACTGGCGATTTCGACGGATATTTTGCCATAAAAGGACATGTAACCAATTCCGACAAGAAATTTCATTGGGGACCTATATGGGACAAAGACCTTGCTTTTAATAACTGCAATAAAATTTGGGGCACAGGCGTACAATTAGCTGAAACATTTGACAACGGACAAGTTAAAGGTATTTTCAATGGACTTCATTCCAGTGCCACTTTTGTGGAGAAAGTTTATCAAAAGGTGAATAGACTGGTTGGCAATGGACTTTATACAAATTTATGCAATGATATTGATGCTATTGCCAGTCCGATAGAACAATCTTTCCTTCTCAACTCATACCGCTGGTCAGACGAGAACGGCAATGAAATAAATTGGGAATATGAAACTCAAGGTGTTGGAGACAAAAGCCCCATGACATTGTCGGATCACAAAACGCAATTGAAGCGTTTCTTGAACGACATGATTCCACTGCTTCAATCAAGCGCAGCTGGATGGAGAACCGAATTACTGAACAAAAAAATACAAACCACATATAATCCTGAAGCAGAATGGACTAACACAGGATTATTCCATGACCCTTGGAACAGTAATGCTAATTTGTATAAATATGCTGATGTAAGCACCATCAACAGAACTTTGGTTGGCGGTAGCTGGAATACGTTTTGTCTGCCATTTGATGCCACAGAAGAGCAGATAACAGCAGCACTGGGTTGTTCGTATGAACTTGCTACCCATACAAGCATGAATGCAGATGGTGTTACGATGGAATTCAGCAAGCTGACAGACAAGAGTATCAAGGCTGGATACCCTTATCTCATTAAGCCAACAACAAATGTATCGAATCCAACATTCAGCGATGTTGTTGTTTATAGAAACTCAGATGCAACCAAAGGTTATAATGGTGACTTTGTGACCTTTGATAATATACATTTCTTTTATGGTACTTTATTCACAGGAACAAACATTGACATTAGTACGGACTATGTATTTACAGATGACATTTATGAGAGTCATGCATCTATGGTGAATGCAACGAGTGAAAGTATTAAAGGGTCTCGTGCTTTTGCTCGTGTGACTTTTGGTTCCGTGAAATTTCATATTGAAGGTGAGGAAGAAGAAACCATTAGTGACCTCACATTTGACATGGCAAATACTGACGCAACAACATACGAAGACTACATTGGCGAAAATGTAAACCTTAAAATGTCCAACCGTGGCAACTTGTACGCTGATGGATGGTGTACGATTTGCTTGCCGTTCACGATGACGAAAAAAGACTTTGAGGCAGCTATTGGCATGGAAACGAAGTTGAGAGAGGTGGATACTGCTATAGGCTCTTACATTAGTTTCAAGAAACTCACTGACGACGTGACGACAGGTAAGAAAATCATGTATGCTGGTGTGCCTTACCTGATTATGATTGACCCAGAGGCCGGTTTGCAGACAACGGCAAGCACGGTGAATCTGGATGATGTGACATTCGAGAATGTGAAGATTGAGGCTACTGAAGGCGTAAGTGTTGATGCTGGAAGTGGATATGCTTACGTGGGTACGCTGAAGGCCACGACTCTTGCTACAGATGGCACGAACATGTTCCTTGGAGCAGCCGACAAGTTGTACAAACCTTACGCTGATGCTTCGAAGAACAGCCCACTCAGCGGTGGCAAGGCTTATTTCGTGATTCCTGCCAACACGTCGAATGTGAAGATGGTGATTGACGGTAAGGACGAAGAATTCTCTGCCATCAAGAACGTGGAAGTGGTGAATACAGACGGACAAGTCTATAACCTGAACGGACAAGTTGTAAAGATGAAACTGAACGAACTTCCTCACGGCATCTACATTGTGAACGGAAAGAAGTTCGTGAAATGAAAAATAAAGAATGAAAAATAAAAAATCTCCACACATCGATGGTTTGATGCGTGGAGATTTTTTTTGACACAGAAAGAGGTGGATTATAGAAAAAGATGTATATTTGCAGAAATAATTTGCAAACTATGAATACGATAGAACTGAAATACCAGCTAATTCAAGATATTTCGTCAGTGGAAGACGAAAGCGTCTTAAAGAAAGTTGCCAAATACATAAAACGAATCACGAAAGCAGAAGATGACTGCTCGATGACGAAAGAGGAATTCAACACGAAAATCAAAGTTTCTAAAGAACAGATTGAACGTGGTGAATGTATTCGGATTTCTTCAAAAGAAGAGTTGCTGTCTCATTTTCATGCCTGAACAACAATGTATGAGTTGATTTTTTCTCATGAGGCAGATGCCGACATGAAGCGATTACAACGAAACGAGCCCCAAGCATTTAAGAAAGCACTGAAACTTGCTATTGAGTTGATGGAACATCCGACAACTGGTACTGGGCATCCACATCAATTGACAGGCGACAGGACCGGACAATGGTCTCGTTCTATCACCAAAAAGCACAGAATGGTTTATGAGATAAGAGCCAAAGAAGTTGTAGTACTCATCTTATCAGCATACGGTCATTACGATGACAAATGAAAACTAAAGAAAAGTCCCATGTTCAGCAGAGATGCACTGAACATGGGACTTCAAGTTCAAAATAAGGGAGAAATTCTATTCAACACCTCCAAGGAAGAGGTTTTGCTTTTTGCCATCGAGGAAGATGGTGATTTTCTCGAAGACAATTCCTGGGTCGAGAGGACGAATGGTGAGTGTGTGTTCCTGAGCCTGAGAGATTGGGAAGGAAACATCATCAACCTTTACACGACGTGCCACCGTTGGATAATAAACCGAATAGATGTTCTTTGGTGACTCGTTGAGTTCACCATTGTAGTTGATGACCTGTTCTGCTCCGCCATCGAGACTGACTGCATAGCGATGTCCTTCGGTACGGGCAAAGGCGAGGTTCGACTTGCACATGATGGAAACCAAAACCTTGTCGGATAAAGCATTGGCGCGGAACTTATAGGTAAGCGCAGCTCCATCGGTTGGTTCTGTATATGGCATGACTGCCACTCCGCTAAGTGTGCGACCCATATATGGGATGATAGTCCACGATGCTTTTGGCGAGTTTGGCTGAGTGGCTTTGAAATAATGCTCGGCTTCGATGGCAACGTAATTGGCAGAGAGGTCGTTCTTCTGCTCTATGACATGATTGCCCTTGTTGGCATTCGAAGCTCCGTCGTCGGTCACAACGCCTACTCGCTGTGTGCGAGGCATGATGTCGCGAGGGAAATTGTCGTTCCACGATGTGTAGCCAATATGCTTCTGAGTCATCATGCCGTTCCATTTTCCTCCTGCAATGTCCTCGTTATACTGACGGCAGAGTTCTGCATCGCGCTTGAAGCAGGCTTCCACACGGTCTGCCCAATCATTGGCAGCCGCGTTCTCCTTGGCATAAAGAGCGAGGTTCATTGCCTGTGCGTAATACATGGCATAGAGGTTCGACATGGCTTGAACGGGGAAGAGGATGAGCTGGCGATAAGCATCCAGATAAGAGCCTGACGGCGAACCGCCAGAAACGGGGGAGGACTGCATACGGGTGAAGAGGCGCAGGGCATCGAGTTCGAGCTGGCTGAACTCATCGACAACGGTTTTCCATTCTCCCGAAGCCAAATTGTAGGTGTTGGCATCAAGCATTTCAGCTGTGCTACGTCCCGCATATTTCAGATAGAGGTTAAGGATGCGAGATGCTTCCGCAGCGTTTTCCTCTCCAAACTGCTGTGCGCACCACTGGCGTGTGTGGTCGAGCAGGTTGTTGACATCGTAGCGATGAGGATTCCAAGCGAGGTCGAGGAACTCAGTGATGCTGTATTCCATCGGTTTGATGTCGCCCACATTGAGAATCCAGAGTTTGTCAACACCGTAGTCGTATGTCAGCGTGAGTTGCTCCCACATGTTCTGAATAGGCGTGTTGCAAAGCCACTTGCTATTGCGTGGTGCTCCCACATAGTCCACATGGTAGTACATGCCCCATCCGCCTGGGTGCTTGCGTTCCTGAGCATTAGGCAGACGGCGAACATTGCCCCAGTTGTCGTCGCAAAGCAACATGATGACATCGTCAGGCACTCGCATGCCTGCATCGTAATAGTCGAGTACTTCCTTGTAGAGTGCCCACACCTGTGGTGTCTTATTAGCAGCCTTGCCTGTTGCTTTAGCAATAATCTTTCGCTGGTTGCTGACCACCTTTTCCAAGAGTTTTGTATCCGTGTCCTTACTCATGGCCTCATCGCCATCGCCACGCATACCGATGGTGATGACATCCTCGGTGTCCTTTGCACGCTCCATGCCTTCACGGAAGAAACGGTCGATGGTTTGCTGGTTGGTGGAGTAGTTCCACGCACCATATTCCTTGCGATGACGTGCCCACTCCTGATGATTGCGAGCCATTGGCTCATGGTGAGAAGTACCAATCACCATGCCCATATCCTTGGCAGTCTGGGAGTTGAGTGGGTCGTCTGCATAGAATGCCCAACTCCACATGGCAGGCCAAAGGAAATTGCCTCGAAGACGAAGAATCAACTCGAAAACACGCGCATAGAAACGATGGTCGCCAAACGAGGTGCCATAGGTGTTCTTCACCCACGACGTAAGACATGGAGCCTCATCGTTGATGAAGATGCCACGATAGCGAACGGCTGGTTCACCATCGGTATAACTGCCCTTTGCGAGATACACTTGTGTGTGCTTGACTGTTGGCACATCTGCCCACCAACTCCAAGGCGAAACACCTAACTGTTCAGCCAGTTCGTAGATGCCATAGATGGTGCCACGCTGGTCGCTTCCAGCAATGATGATTTGTGCATCGGACACGCAGATGAGGAACTTTTCGTTCTTTCCACGAAGCTGACTGAGTTGTTCCTTCGTCAGTTTCGACTTGATGTTGCTCTTGTCGATTGAACCGACCATGATATTGAAAGGCGCAGAGGTAGACGCCTTCACTCCAGTAGCACTTTCCAAATCAGCCATGAGATTTTCGACGGCAATCCGAACACCTTTATAGTCGGAAGCGTCGGACTGAATCGAGATGGAAGAACCAGACTCAGTGAGCGCAATCAGTCCTTCCGATTTTTGGAAAAAGACAAACTGATTGGCGGCATCGATTGTGAGAAGCGATGCCAAGCAAACGATGGTAAGAAGTAACTTTTTCATATAGATTTTGTTTTGTGATAATTCAGAGGGAAAGGACCTGTTCAACTTTGTCCTACGCTTTTGCCGAGGATATTTATTCGGATAGTGCAAAGTTACAAAAAGAACGGCAAGCCCATTTTATCATATATTTTATAATATTGCCAATATGTAACATGTTACATTTTCGATGTTACCAAATTTTGTTGATTTGTATCATCGAACATTTTTTAGGTATGTTACAAAGTGTTTTTGAAAAAATATGCTTACTTTTGCAATAGAAATCTAACCATCTAACTAAATAAAGCATGAAATATCGCCTCACACTCCTTTTCCTGTTGCTTCCACTCGTTGCAGTGGCTCAGCGAAGCAAAACGAATTTCGATTTCGACTGGAAATTCTCGCTTAACCAGGATTCCAAGTCCAACTCGGCAAAGAATTTCGACGACAGTCAATGGCAAGACGTGCAATTGCCTCATGATTGGTGTATCAGCCAGGAATTTGATAGCAAGGTTTCGGGTTCCATTGCGCATTTGCACGGAGGCGTCGGTTGGTACAGAAAGACTTTTGAAGTGAGCAAGAAAGATGAGGGGAAGAAGATTTCTGTGCTGTTCGATGGCATCTACAACCGCAGCGACGTGTATATCAACGGCCATCATCTGGGATTTCGGCCTTACGGTTTCTGCTATCTTGAATACGACCTTACTCCTTATATAATATATGGAGGTGAAAACGTGATTGCCGTCCGAGCCAACAACAAGGATGGCAATGACCAACATGCCCGTTGGTACACGGGTGGAGGAATCTATCGCCACGCATGGATTCTGAAGTCGAATCCCGTGCATGTGCAGACCTACGGCACTTACATCACAACCCCAAAGGTATCTGAAGCACAATCCACAGTAGCCGTGAGAACTACCGTGGAGAACGAAAGCGAAACGAATAAGACGCTGAGCGTGGTGCAAATCGTGAAGGACGACAAGGGGAAAACGCTTGTGAAAAGCAAGAAACAAACTCTGAGCGTTGCAAAAGGAGCAAAAGTGGATTTTCACACCGAACTGATTCTCAAAGGCTGCCAGCTTTGGTCGGTGGAAACGCCCTACGTCTATCGTCTGACAACGGAGGTCTATGCTGGCTCGAAGAAAGTGGATAGTTATGAAAGCACATTCGGCGTGAGAAAATGCGAGTTCACAGCCGACCGCGGCTTTCTGCTTAATGGCAAGCAACTGAAGCTGAAAGGCTTCTGCATGCACCAGGACGACGCATCTTTAGGTGCAGCCCTGCCCTATCGTTCCATGCAAAGGCGACTGGAGATTTGCAAGGAATTCGGTGTGAATGCCATTCGTTGCAGCCACAACCAACCAGCCCCTGAGTTTCTTGACTTGTGCGACGAAATGGGATTCATTGTCATCGACGAGGCTTTCGACAAATGGAAGTCGGGCTACTATGCTGAGTACTTTGATGAATGGTGGAAAGCCGACCTGAGCAATATGATTATTCGCGACCGCAATCACCCTTGCGTGGCAATCTGGAGCGAAGGCAACGAATTGCAGGAAGCATGGGACGGAACGGGAGAAGGAGTGGCTCGCGCAAAGATGTTGCAGGACTTCATCCATGAATTAGAACCGAGCCGACAAGTGTGCTTGGCTTGTCAGAATCGCCACAACGAGCAGTTTTCGGGAGTGACCGACGTGGTGGGCTACAACTATCTGGAAGCCCGAATGCTGAGCGACCACAAGAAGTTTCCCGAAAGAAAATTCATCGTGACGGAAGAACTGCCCTATTTCTGCGGTGCAGAAGGCAACATCCGTGCCTACGACACCAACAACCCTTGGAACATCATCGAAGAAAACGAATGGATTGCAGGAGGATTCCTGTGGTCGGGCATGGACTACATCGGCGAGGCTGGATGGCCAAGTCATGGCTGGCCCACGGGACTCTTGGACATCAACATGGTTGAAAAGCCACGAGCTGCTTTCCATCGCGCAATGTGGAACAAGGACAAGCCGCTTGTCAGCATTGCGGTGAAAGACCAGCGCTTGGACATTGACCACGGACGCGACCTGTGGCAATGGCCTCGCATGGCAAGCATCTGGAATTTTCCTGCTAATTATGAAGGATTGATGATGGAAGTGAACACCATCACCAACTGCGAGAAAGTGGTGCTCTACGTGAATGGCAACGAAATGGGCGTGAAGGAGACGAAGGACTTTCCCAACCATACCATCGTGTGGAATGTACCTTTCAATCCAGGAAGAATCTATGCAAAGGGAGTGAACGGCACCGACACCGTGGCTTATTTCGAAATCAAGACTGCTGGCCAACCCGCGGCACTGAAAGCTACGCCTGACCGCACCACACTGAAAGCCGACGGGCAGGACTTGAGCTATATCCAATTGGAACTGCTCGACAAAGACGGCACACTCGTGCAGCACCTGAACCGCAAAGTGAAGGGCAGCATAGAAGGAGAAGGCAAACTCATCGGACTCATCAATAGTGACCTCCGGCGCACCACTCCATTCACCTCGAAGGAAGACAACACCTACTTCGGACGTGCTATGGCAATCGTGCAAACAACACGCAAAGCAGGCACAATTCGACTCAAATTAGAGGTGGAAGGCATGGCAGAACCCGTCGTTGTCATACTCAAATCGGAGTAAAATCAATAAAAATGTTATACAACATATTTCTGAACGGGCACAAATTCGTGATTTTTCTGTAATTTGCGCCCGTTTTTGAAGAGCAGGCCTACAACCTGCCCTAAAAAGTTACGTATCTTCATAAATACTAACACCATTAAATATATTACCTACAATGAAAGTTTATCAATCGAACGAGATCAAAAACATCGCATTGCTTGGCAATGACGGTGCGGGCAAGACCACTCTCACCGAGGCCTTGCTCTATGAGGCTGGCATCATTAGCCGCCGTGGTAGAATCACAATGAAGAACACTGTCAGCGACTATTTCCCTGTTGAACAGGAATACGGCTACTCAGTATTCTCCACTGTTTTCCATACAGAATGGAATGGAAAGAAGCTCAACATCATCGACTGCCCAGGTGCTGACGACTTCGTGGGCGCAGCACTCACAGCCCTCACCGTGACCGACACCGCTGTATTGCTCATCAACGGTCAGTATGGTCCTGAAGTTGGTACGCAGAACCACTTCCGCTATACAGAAAAACTCGGCAAGCCTGTCATCTTCCTGGTGAACCAGCTCGACTCAGAGAAGTGCGACTTCCACAACACTGTTGAACAGCTCAAAGAGCAGTTCGGCGACCAGAAGGTGGTTCAGATACAGTACCCTCTCAACGAAGGTCCCGAATTCAACTCTCTCATCGACGTTCTTCTCATGAAGAAGTATTCATGGAAGCCTGAAGGTGGTGCGCCTATCATTGAGGACATCCCTGCAAGCGAAATGGACAAGGCAATGGAACTCCACCACGCACTTGTGGAGGCTGCTGCTGAAAACGACGAAACCCTGATGGAAAAGTTCTTCGAAAGCGAAAGCCTCACAGAAGACGAAATGCGCGAAGGAATCCGCAAAGGTTTGGTTACACGCTCCATTTTCCCTGTATTCTGCGTTTGCGCCGTGAAGGACATGGGTGTTCGCCGCTTGATGGAATTCCTCGGCAATGTCGTGCCATTCGTTGACGAAATGCCAAAGCCAAAGAACAAGGCTGGCGAAGAAATCGCTCCAGATTCCAATGGCCCTACAGCGCTCTATTTCTTCAAGACCGCTAACGAACCACACATTGGTGGTGTGCAGTATTTCAAGGTACTCAGCGGTAAGGTTCACGAAGGTGACGACCTCACCAACTCCGACCGTGGTTCGAAGGAGCGCATGGCTCAGCTCTATGCTTGTGCCGGTGCCAACCGCATTAAGGTGGAAGAACTCGTTGCAGGCGACATCGGTTGCACAGTGAAACTGAAGGATGTTCGCACAGGCAACACACTCGTAGGCAAGGACATCGATTGGCAGTTCGACCTCGTGAAGTATCCAGAACCTCGCTACATCCGTGCGGTGAAGGCTGAGAACGAGAGCGAATCTGAAAAGATGATGGCTGCCATCCAGAAGATGAGCCAGGAAGACCCAACATGGGTAGTTGAGCAGAGCAAGGAACTGAAGCAAACCCTCGTGAAAGGCCAGGGCGAGTTCCACCTCCGCACACTCAAGTGGCGCATGGAAAACAACGAGAAAATCAAGATTAACTTCTTCGAGCAAAAGATTCCATATCGTGAGACAATCACAAAGGCTGCACGTGCTGACTATCGCCACAAGAAGCAGTCGGGTGGTGCAGGTCAGTTCGGTGAAGTTCACCTCATCGTTGAGCCTTACGAAGAAGGAATGCCAGACCCAACAGTTTACAAGTTTGGCGGTCAGGAATTCAAGATTACCGCTAAGGGTAAGGAAGAATACGACCTGGAATGGGGTGGCAAACTCGTTTACATCAACTCCGTTGTGGGTGGTGCTATCGATGCTCGTTTCATGCCTGCTATCCTGAAGGGTATCATGGCTCGTATGGAGCAGGGTCCACTGACTGGTAGCTACGCACGCGATGTTCGCGTCATTGTTTATGATGGTAAGATGCATCCAGTTGACTCTAACGAACTTTCCTTCATGCTGGCTGGTCGTCACGCATTTGCTGATGCCTTCAAGAATGCTGGTCCAAAGTTGCTCGAACCAATCTACGATGTGGAAGTAATCGTTCCAAGCGACCGCATGGGTGACGTGATGAGTGACCTCCAAGGTCGCCGTGGCATGATTGTTGGTTCATCCAGCGATAAGGGTATCGACACACTCAACGCCAAAGTACCTCTCAAGGAACTCTCCAACTACTCAACCGCTCTCTCATCCATCACGGGTGGACGTGCTTCCTTCTCTATGAAATTCTCCAACTACGAACTTGTTCCTACAGACATTCAGAACAAGCTCATCAAGGAATTCGAAGAGCAGAGCAAGGACGAAGACTAACGTAATAAACAAAATAATAATTCAAAAGTCGAGAAATGTTAATTTTCTCGACTTTTTTATTTAATTTTAAATTAAACGAACTAATTATTTTGACATTTCACACTTCTTAATTTACTTTGCAGCGCAATGTTCAAGGAAACAGGAGAAAACTCACAAGACCTGTTCCATATTAATTCATAGACAATGAAAAGGAGAACCATCACCATACTCACCATCATCATGGGAATCTCGTTCCTCAGCCTGCTCATCATGCAGATGCGCTACGTGGATGAGATTCTTGGTTTGCGCAAGCAGCATTTCGACGAGTCGGTGAAGCGTGCGCTTGCAGGTGTGTCTCATCAACTCGAACTGTCGGAAACCGCTCGATACATAGAACAAGGTTCGGATGCTTACAAAGGCATTGCCACTGCCACGGATTCCGTCTTTGTCAACAACGACTCCACTGCCATCCAGCGAACTCGTCAAGTGAAGGCAAAGGACGGTAGCGTCTTCAAGATTCTCGAAACCAGTGCGACAACCACGGTCAGCGACAAGTATTTCACCAAGCGTCCAAACATGGCTTTCAACAAGTCGCGTTCCCTCTCGCGCTCGCTTCAGCAAATCATGAATCAGCGCTACAACTATCAGAAAGACCTCGTAGATGAAGTCATATACTCCATCCTCTACACAGCCAGCGACCGACCTTTGCAGGACCGCATCAACTTCAAAGAACTTGATGGCATCCTCAAACAGGAACTCTCCAACAACGGCGTGGGACACAACTACCACTTCTCCGTGTGGACCAACAACGGACAGTGTGTTTATCAATGCTCAGACTACGAACCAACAGGCGAGAAATATGCATTCACAGAAACACTCTTCAAGAACGACCCCGTGCAGAAGATGGGCGTGCTGAAAGTACATTTCCCCGACATGAGCCAGTACATCTACAGCTCCCTGCATTTCCTTCTCCCCTCGGTCATCTTCACTATCATTCTGCTCATCACCTTCATCATCACGATGATACTGATGTTCCGACAGAAGAAACTTTCGGAAGTGAAGAACGACTTCATCAACAACATGACGCATGAGTTCAAGACACCTATCGCCACCATCTCCTTGGCAGCACAGATGCTGAACGACGATTCTGTCAACAAATCGCCACAGATGCTCAAGCGACTCTCATCCACCATCAACGACGAGACCAAGCGACTGCGTTTCCAAGTGGAGAAAGTGCTTCAGCTCTCCATGTACGAGCATCAGCAAGCCAATCTGAACATGACAGAAATCAACGCCAACGAACTCATTTCGGGCGTGATTCACACCTTTGCTCTCAACGTGGAAAAAAGCGGTGGCAAAATTGTCTCATCACTCAAAGCCGAAGACCCCATCATCCTTGTCGATGAAATGCACTTCACCAACGTGATGCACAACCTCATGGAGAACGCCGTGAAATACAAGCGCGCTGATACTCCGCTCGAACTCACAGTTTCCACATGGAATGAACCCAAAACCCTCTGTGTATCGGTGCAAGACAACGGAATCGGCATCAAGAAAGACGATGTAAAGAAGATTTTCGAGAAATTCTACCGAGTCCACACAGGCAATCTGCACGACGTGAAAGGATTCGGCCTCGGACTGGCATACGTGAAGAAAATCATCACTGACCACAAAGGTAGCGTTTCTGTGGATAGCGAATATGGCATCGGCACGAAGTTCACCATCCGCATTCCTCTCCTCAATGTGTAAACGCTCCCTCCTACCCTATCACAAAAAAGATTATTAACATTATAAAAACCCAGAACTATGGAAGAAATTTTTGAAAACGTAAGCATTCTCTTATGCGAAGACGATGAAAACCTCGGTATGCTCCTCCGTGAGTACCTGGAAGCAAAAGGTTTCAAGGCAGAACTCTGTGCTGATGGCGAAGAAGGCTACCACTCCTTCATGACCAACCACTACGACCTCTGCATCCTCGACGTGATGATGCCAAAGATGGACGGATTCACTCTCGCCAGCAAAATCCATGAGATAAGCCCAGAAACACCATTCATCTTCCTCACAGCCAAGACGCTCACTGAAGACATCCGCGCTGGTTTTGAGATTGGTGCCGATGACTACATCACCAAGCCGTTCCGCATGGACGTTGTCGTTCTCCGCATCGAGGCCATCCTCCGCCGTGTGATGGGTAAGAAGAACAAGAACAACACCCTGCGTCAGATTGGCAAGTTCCAGTTCGACACACAAAAGCAAACCCTCACCATCAACAACGAACAGGTGAAACTGACCACGAAGGAAGCCGAACTGTTGGCATTGCTTAGCAACAAGGCAAACGAACTTCTTCCTCGCGACTACGCTTTGAAGACCATCTGGATTGACGACAACTACTTCAACGCTCGCTCTATGGATGTGTATATCACCAAGCTCCGCAAGCACCTCAAGGCAGACCCTAACGTGGAAATCCTCAATGTACACGGCAAGGGCTACAAGCTCGTCATTCCTGAATAAAGGAACTCCTTCCGACAAAAAAATGCGCTGCTCGTTGTGAACAGCGCATTTTTCATTTTCTTTTTATCTCATTAGAAGCCGCAGCTTAATCCTCATCCACACCCAACTTCTTGTTGACAAAGATGTGAACTAAAAGACCAGCAATAATCAGTACAGCAGCACCAGCCGTGTAAACATTCTGATCCAGCAAATCGCCCATAGCAGGGACGAAAGTTGCAAGAATCTGAAGAGCAGCTCCTATGATAATGAGCAAAATACCAAGGTTCTTTTTCATTGTATTAATATGTTTTTGTGATTATTTATTTCAAGTATTGTCCTACATACACATGCCGACAGCTTTCTGCTATCCACATATCGAATGCAAATTAACTAAATTTTGAGCAAAGTGCGAAACTTTTGCAAAACTTTTTTCAATCTCTGCTGCATTTTTATGTTGTCGAGAAAGTTTTCAGAAAAAAAATCAGCCAGAAATCTCAAGAATTCAAAAATTTGTCGTACCTTTGCAACCGCTTTGCGTGAAAATTCGCGCCGAGCACCATTTTTCAACAATTATTATTCATTATTTTATTAACAGTATGAATCAGTACGAAACCGTTTTCATCCTTACTCCCGTTTTGTCTGACGAACAGACAAAGGAAGCGGTAGAAAAGATCAAGAGC
>OCVV011329694.1_pt1 | contig 33399 bp, 52 predicted proteins | sample 1539721 | NCBI WGS metagenome assembly OCVV01 (sample SAMN02144230, study PRJEB22623) | gut metagenome | biome: sheep rumen | host: Ovis aries | place: New Zealand | reverse complement strand
CCGCCATGATGTTACTCTTGTCATGCTTTCCGCCCTCCGATATCGGGATGATATGGTGGACTTCGCTCGCCTCGGCAGTAAGGCACATCTCGCAGAACGGATGGTATTTGATATATTCATTCCGTACCTTCCGCCACGTCCTGCCGTAACGTTTACTGCCGTTTCTTTTCTTCTTCCTCATTTCAGTTTCCCCACCCCCTAAGAAGCTTCTTCCAAGTCGTGAAGAATCCCTCTGGAATATCAGCAAACTCATCGCCATCCACTCCGCAGATTATAACTGTGCCGACAATCGTATCGTAAGGCAGATGGAAGTTAGGCTCTAAGTGCTGCAATTTGCCATCTTCGTTGCAGATCATAACGATTTCATCCGTAAGAGGTACTGCTTCGATGTAGCCGCCGACTGTTTTCTGTAGATTTTCCAAGCTGTTTGAAATATTGCATACGTGACCGAACTCTTCATCCGGTCTTTTGATTATTACTTTAATCTTTGCCATTATTCCCCTCCTAAGTAGTCATAGATATTCATTTGACCTGGTATCTGTTCTTCTTCCTCTCGTTTCTTCGCAAGGAATGCTTTATAGCCTTGTCTGTATCTGTAACTATCTCCAAAGATATTCCAAGCCGCCTTTACTACATTCGGCTCGTATGGTTCTATGAGTTTGAGGTCATCAACTGCCTTTGACGATATAGGGCAGCCGCAACATCCTGTTCTTGTAAGACCATAGACTTCGTAAGCGTCCGAATACCTAATATCAAAGCGTTCCTTGTACCAAGCCTTATCTTTATCGCTGACGTAGTAAAGCGGTCTAAATCTCGATTGACCGTTTGATGATGTGTAAAAGCACATCGTGCCGTCTGCATTTTCAGCCCTCGGAACTGACCTCATACCGCCCTCATCTCTTCGCTCGCCGGTTATAATCATGTCGTAATATTTTTGCACTCTATGAGCTACTTGTTTCTTGCAGTAATCGCAACATTTAGCGCTTATCTTGAATGTCGGCGGGTTCTCGACCATGTAATCGTACATATACGGACTTGAATTGATTACAAGCTGAATGTTCGGTCTCGGTTCTCCCTCTTTATTGCAACAGCAAAGAAAATTAATACCTTGCTCCGCTCCTGGATATCTTTCTCGGAACTCCTGCCTTTTTGCCTTCTTGTCTTCCGCCTCGTCATATTCTTTCTTAATGCTGAAAGGCAGCTTTTTATTCTGCACCGTATCCATAGCATTCGACATGATCTTCGACACGAACGGCTGGCCGTATTCTCTTGTTGCAAGAACTATGTTCTTCTTCGGTTTATGCTCTATGATTTCGACCTCGTATTTTTCAGCAACCTCTTTAACGTGGTCTTTTGTGGCTTTCATTTCGAGTCCGGTGTTGAAGAAACAATAATCAACCTTTGGCAATCCGAAGAGTTTTCTCGACCGCTCTATGATGTCGATAAGGATATCGCTATCACTACCTCCGCTATAAGAGCATATCGCATTCGGATGTTGCCTGAGTCTTGTTCCGATGATTCCCATGATAGCTTGAAATTTCTCTGGACTGTCTAAATCAGCATAATCAGGGCGGTTCGTATAGACTCTTGAATGGAATTCATTATCGGTCTTCCTCATCCTCTTCCTCCCCTCCAAGCGCCTTAATAGCCATATCAAGCGCCGTCCACGTCCTGCCCTTATAAGCGTAATACGGCTTGATTTCCTGTAGTTTCTGTATTGCCTGCGCTGGTGTAAGCTCTGCGTCAAGCTGTGGCTTTTTAACCATATTGTCCGGCTTGTCGGCTATAAGCACCGCCACTATGCAGGCGATCAGTAATCCGAATATTATTCCTAATGCTAACGGAATTAATGTTGTCATTTCCCTCCCCCTCTCTTGTAATATGCGATATACTGTCCGTAGCTCACACCGAGCTTATGCGCCGCTACTGCGTCTGCTGTAAGTGAATCCTTCTTCTTCGCCTTCTTTGGCTTCTCCGGCTCAGTCTTATCGTAATGCACGCCTTCAATCTTTCTCTCCCGATACCATTCAGCTTGATATCTTGCCTTCTCGATTTTCTTGCATCTCTCCGAGCAAGTCTTTTGCTTGCCGGATGTCGGCTGATACTCTTTGCCGCAAATAACGCAGTATTTTTCTTCGTAGCCTTTCGTCTTGTTGATTTCTCTCCGCTTAGCTATGTAAGCCGCTGAGAGTTGTCTCTGTCTTTCAGCACGGCATTCATCCGAGCAGAGAGCTGATTTGCCGCATTTCGCTTGAAATACGTTGCCACATATAATGCACTTACGCTCCATCTTTAACCCCTTTCATTACCCCCGACCTCTCATATTTTGCGGCGATCATCTGTCCGAGTCGGCAATTCGTGCAAGGCTTAGCCATAGCGACCTTGTATTCGTCTGTTCCGTATAGGTCGGGAAAAGCCTGCTCGTAATTTATGTACCCGCAATCGTTACACTCCGGGCATCTGCCATAAAGGTCTTGATAGCTCATTCGATCACCTCGTCAATCGACTTGAGCCGAACTGATCCGATTCTGTCTCTGACTGCCGGAGAGACCTGCGCTTCACGTTTTCGCTTCTTCGCCTCGGCTTCGTAGATCATTCGGAAGTTGGCTCTTACGTTGTCGATGTTTTCGGCGAAACAGATATTTTCCCAACCGATACGCTTTGTCGCTGTCTCTGTGATGTCATCCATAAGGTTGTAAGCCTTGTCGGGTTCGTATGATCCATAAAGCCTTACTCCACGCATTACAACCTCCCACGCTTCGCCCCAGTCCGGGATCTCTCCCTCCTGCATATCGTGTGCCATCTCTCTGATATCGGCTATTGATGGACTAAACTTGGATGTCTCTGCCCATTTATGCAGAACTGTTTCCGCTACGTTAAACGGAATGTCTTTAAGCCTCTCGAACCATAACTCCATCGCCATATCATTTGGGAGAAGTCCCTCTCTTGGGTAATACGTCTTTAATCCGGATGCAAATATTGCAAATTCTCTCTTGTCCATTTATCCCCTTTCTGCCCATTCGCTTGCCATTGTGTAAAAATCGTTTAATTGTTGTGCTACTTTGTTAACTGCCTTTTGACCGGTTGAGACCTTTTTCTCCTCAAGTGCATCGAATACCCACTTGCGAAGAGCGAGATAACAACTCTTGTATGACTTCCCATTCATTTCTAAGTATTCGTCTAGGAATGTGATGGCTGCTTCGGTCTTTGCCTGTCCTCGTTCCTGTACGAGCTTTTTATACTCGTCATCGGTTAGTGATACGTGTTTATATTCCCCATAGTGATGTTTGGTGGGTTTCTTGGATTCCTGCTCTCTTGTATATCTATACGTTGTGTTAATATTGTTAGTATTAGATATAGAATTAGAATCAGTATTAGTATTAGATATAGTATTAGTAATAGTATTAGTATTAGATGTATCGCTACGGTATTGATACCGTATCGATACCGTATCACTCGCACCAAAGCACTCCTCTAAGTATTGTTTGAAATAACCGTCTTTTATAAGGCTTATTTCGTAAGCTAGCGGCTTTCGATATTTCTCCGAAGATGTCCAGTTGTATTTGTACCAGTTGATAAGCAAAACCTCTTTAGTCTCCGGTGAGTAATCAATGACTTTGTGCAAGGTCTTAAACCGCTCGACAAGCCTTTCGATTGTCTCCCTTGAATAGCCGGTCTCGTTAGCCATCACTCTCAGACTGAGCTCGTAGCACCCGCAGAGATTTGTATGTGGGTTTGTAAAGAGATATAAATAAAAATACTTATCCTCCGGCGTGAAGTCCTCAACGACCTTCGCATCCGTCCAAAATGACATGCTGACCATTCTGTATAGTGCCATTTTCTCTCACCTTCCTGTTGTTGTAACAAATTCCGCCTATCTTGCTTAATGCCAGATTGAATGATTTCGATGCATGTTGATCCGTGCTCGTGTCATCGTAATAATGCCCGAATGAAGTCTCGGTCGCATCGTAAACCTCTTGGAATGAGAACTCTTTCAGATACTTGCGTATATCTCTTTTACCCACATTTGAAAGCTCCCACCCTGTAATGCTGAACACTAAGTCATTGATCGAATCTATCTGATCTTCGGTAATTTTTAGAAGCTCCTTCTTCCACAGAATCATCATATCGTTCTGTTCCTTCTTTTCCGCAAGCTCGATAAGCTGCTTCTGTTGTTTCTTGATTACTGTGTCATCGCATAGCTGTGTCTTACCCTTGCCTCTGTTGCAATCCCTGCAAGCTGTTACAAGGTTTAATATGTCATTTTCGCCGCCTTCGACTACAGGCTTAATGTGGTCAACCTCAAGGATCACGTCCGGAGACATTCGACCGCAATATTGACAAGTGAATCTGTCACGCTTAAAGACTTCAAATCTCAATTTCTTCGGTATAGGTTTTCGTTCCATCTTACCTCCTTGCTACTTAAACGTCACAATCGTTCCCTCGTCTGTCTGTTTCGTCTTTACCCAGTACCCATTTGCAAGGAGTATCTGAGTAAAGTTAATCACATCGTCAATGTCCGTGCTGATATTGACGCTTACCTCACCGGCTGTCTTATCCTCGTATATCATTTCTCAAGCTCCTTCCTCAGTCTCTCAATCTTGTTCCTTGCGAGAGCATTCTCAGCCTTTGCCGTCTCGCACTCGATAAACTCTTCAAGCATCTTTACTAATGCCGTGTGCTGTTCTTCCGTGAGGATGTCATCGAAGTATACTGTTTCGCCGGTACAAGGCTCTGTTATGCTGAGATAAGCGCTCGCATCATTCAGGATCACGCTCGCCCTCTGGTAGCGGTTGAGGTATTCGTGAAAAATGACATCTTCCTGCGGAGTTACGTATTTACTCAGTTCCTTGTCTGTCAGCATTTTCCATCCTCCATAAAGCTCCTTCAAACCTGTAAATTTCTTTTTCGATCAAAGAATCTATAAGCTCGCTGATTGCGTTGATGTCCTCCACGCAAAGGAACTCGTCCAGGTATATGTCCACATCTTCCGGCTCTGCCTTTGGAATCATCAGCCACGCTTTCGCCTCGCTAAGCCTTTTTCTTACGTATTCATGCCGGCTTATTTCAGCCTTAAGCCATGCCTTGCGGTTAGGCTCTTTGTATATGTCTTCCATGTCTGCCTCCTAACTTGCTCACTACTTGCTCAATGCTCCTTACTTAAAGGGTAAATCGCCCTCAATGCCATCCGGAATCGGTACGAACTCATCATCCGGTGCAGTCTGTGTCGGTTCACTCTTCTTGCTTTCAGCAAATTCCTGCTCCTCAATGATCACATCGGTTGTGTAGACCTTCTGTCCGTCTTTGTTTGTATAATCGCCAGTCTGAATGCGACCTGTGACAGCTATCTTTGTGCCTTTCTTGAGGTACTTTTCGGCAAATTCAGCACCCTTTCCGAACACTACGCAGCTTATGAAGTCTGCTCCTGTATCCTTGCCTCTTCTGTCGATAGCAAGGGTATATCTTGCAACAAGCATCTCTTCGCCCTTGCTTGTCCTGCCTTTTCTGATTTCGGGATCTCTAACCAGTCTCCCAAGTCCTGCCCATTTATTCATTCTCTTTCTCCTTTCCGTACTTAGCGAACATTTCTTTAATGTCGCTATCCGTTGAAATATAAACCATTACCCTTTCTGAGAATTCTGTTGCCCAATTTCTATTAACTCTTAAGCCAACAACCTGCGTGTCATCCTTCCACGCTACTCCGTTTAGTGCGTCAAGGATGATCTTCGCAACGTTATCAAGGTCGGGTTTCTTCATCGGGTATCCCTTAAGTAGCTCCTCGCGCTTCTTCTTGCTGATCGACTTCGGCGGCTCGGTGTATACTGAAATTTGCACGAACAGCGCCTCGTCTTCTATCTTCTTGCCGTGCGCCTCAAGAAATGCCGCCCTTACTAAGTCCTCGTATTCCTTCGTTGTCTCCGGCGTGTAAGCGTGACCATTCGCAAATCTCGGTCTGCCCTTGCCTACCGCTTTACCGGGTACTGAAAAAAACATCATATATAGCTCCTTCCTACTAACTTCATCCATTCCTCGTGACTATGCAACTTCTCGTATTCCTGCTGGACGTGCGCCTTAAGGTAACGATTCAGGGCATTTCCGTCTCTGCCGTGTACGCCCTTAGTGCCTCTGTGGCATTCGTAGCAGAGATAACAAGTAAGACCGTTATCATCGGCTATCTTTCGAAGTCCTGCGAATAGGATGTGATGGTATTCCGTGTAGCCGACACGCCTGCATATATAACAGACATTCGGCTCGGTATCTAAAATGCTTGTCATAAGTAATCCTCTATGCTAAATTGGCGCATGAGTCGGTCGCCTCTAAAAAATCGAATATGTTCATTTGTCCTACAGGATAGCCGCCCATATTCTCATTTTCGTGCGCCGCAATCTCAAGGTTATTTTTCATTTGCTCAAAATATGACTGCTTAAGCTCGAAGCCGATACCTCTTCGATTGAGTGTAAGCGCCACGTAAGGACTTGAACCGATACCGGCGAAGGGATCTAAAACGATATCGCCCTCATTCGTCCAGAGCTCAATGCATCTCTGAATAACATCAAGCTGAAGCGGACAGATATGCCTCTCGTCCTTTTCAGATCTTGCACTCTTACGCTGAAGCGTATTTGACTGCTTGATATCCATCCAAACAGGGCTAGCGTAATTCTGCCAAACGTCAACTGGAAAGCTCTCATCCGTGTGTGTTACCCTTTCAGGATTCTCGCCCGGCTTTCTCATTGTTACGATATAATCCGGTATGCCCTGTCTGCTCATCGTGCTGTCCTTCTTAATCTGCTTATGGAGTAATCCGAGAGCTTTTGTTCTTTGCATTTCAGTTACCGGATTCTTCCAGATAGTGACCTTTGAATGATAGATAAATCCGCAATCTTCGAAAATCTGACGGATTAAAGCAGGAAAGTCTTTTAATCCGATTACTCCGTCCCTCTCTTTCATGAGTGGCAAATCCATGCAATGAAAGCTGAGAAGCCTTCCCGGCATCGTCACTCTGTAGAGCTCCTTTGCAAGAAAAATGAAATGTGTATAAAATTCATCATCGCCCTTGCTATTGCCCATATCTCTGTCGCTATTCGAATATGTGTAAAGGCTTGCAAAAGGCGGCGAAAATATCGTGTAATGGATTGAGTTATCAGGTATATTCTTGATAAGCTCACAGCTATCGCCGTTATAAGCGGCATATTTCTCTTTTACGACTTGATCTAAAACGTTCATACTACCCTCCTAAATTCATCCCATTTCGGTAAAACCATGCTTATTTTCGGCTCATACGGAGTCGAAAGCCTACAAGTCTTTTTAAGCTCTTTCTTCGTGATTTCCTTTGTGAGCTCTGTCATTTCTTTTTGCATCTTGAGGAAGTCTGCCTGCTTGCGTTCAATATTCTGCTTAACGCATCCCTCTTTTGCCGAAATGATGATGTAAATATTTACTTCTTTTGTCTGTCCAAACCTCCAACACCTACGGAGCGCCTGATAATATGCTTCATAGCTGTCAGATAAGCCGGTAAATATCATGTTATGGCAATTCTGCCAGTTCATACCGAATCCGGCTATTTTCGGCTTTGTCACAAGGCACTTAATATCGCCGGTTGCAAAGTTCAGCATTGATGATGTCTTATGCGTGTCTTTATCACTTCCCTGCACCTCAACGCTCTCATTAATCAGCTCATGGAGCTTGTGACTCTCGTCATTCAAATCGCACCATACAAGCCATTGTTCATCCGAATTGTTGACATATTCGGCGGCTTTTTCGCACCTTGCTATAAGTGATTCTTTCCTTGCTTCTCTTCTCTCTGTGAGCGAGAGACTTGCCTCAATCGGTTCATCGCCGTCAACTATGATTTCGTTGATGTGAAGCGCTGGAAGGTCGAAACCCTCAACCTCATATCCAAGGTTGCGAGGGTTATCAATGAATACGCACCAACTCGCCATCCATTGCCAAAAAACATCCTCTGCGTGTCCTTTTAAGCGCCATTTAGAAGTCTCGCCACCATCATGCACGAAAAACATTGAGAGCATTTCCGATCTTGTCATTACTCCGCAGAACTCTGCATGGTTTCCAAGCTCCATGTAATCATTCGGCGCAGGTGTTGCGGTACAAGCGAGCTTGTAAGGCACATTCATGAAGTTGTTAATAATTGACGTTCTGACTTTTCCTGTAAATGATTTGAGTATTGATGACTCGTCAAGGACTACCGCATCAAATTCACTTGCAATGAATTTGTCCAACTTCTCATAGTTTGTTATGTTGATTCCCGGAACAACATCATCCTGTGACTCGCAGATATTAACGTTGTAATTGAATTTCAAGCCTTCTCTTTTTGTCTGTTCGCAAACCGAGAGCGGTGCAAGAATCAATACTTTTGTTTTGTCTCCGAAATGTATGCAAATCTGATGAGACCATGAAAGCTGCATAGCCGTTTTGCCGAGTCCACAATCGGCAAATATGCAAGCTCTGCCCTTTGCAAGCGCCCATCTTACTATGTCCTTTTGAAAGTCATATAGCAGCGGATTAAGTGTGTTTTTATCAACCTCAAAGCCGCAACTTTCAAGAACAAATCTTTTATTTTTTAAAAATTCCTCATATCGTGTTATTTCGCTTCCCACGCTTTAATCACCATTTTCCCTTTCCCATTCTTCCAAGCTTCTGCGCATTTCTTCACTCGTTGGAGTTTTCAACCCCATCTCCTTCATTTCACTTATTACCCCATCAAGTAAAGCGCTGAATTGTTTCGTATCGTAGGTTGATGATCCGTAATAACAAAGTAGCTGAATTGCATCTCTGCCGTTTATCTTGATGTCCCCGATCTCTTCAACCTCTCGCCATTGCCGTTTGACCATATCAACCGCCTGCGGTGGTACGCATATATACGTGTACTGTCCGTAACGCTTGAGCATTAAGAGGTACACGCTCCATTTATCTGTTCTAAGAGCTACCGCAATCTCCCCAATGCACGCCCAGAGTAAAGCGTTTGCATCTTTGCTTCTGCCCTCTCTGAATTGTTTGATGTCGATGTTTAACTCTTTGTCTTTGGTCTTGTCATAGATTGCAGGCATCTCAGACGTTTCGAAGGTCAACAGCCACTTGCCGCCTGCGTAATCGTGATACGGCTGTCCGTGCCATTTGCCCTTCATTTTTTAACTCCCATCCACTTGTCGATGTTATCGTTAAGGATGCGAAGCTGTGGGTATGTCATTTTGTCGAGTGACTCGCATCCGATCATTTTACAAAGCGCTTCTTCGTCTAATGCCCTGCCAAGCTGCTTTGACGTTTCCGCAAGCCTCGCCTTGACCGCCGTAAGAGCTAAGCTATCAATCGTCTGTGTTTCTGTCGCTTTCATTTCCTCTTCGGTCTTAATGTTGGTCTTTTTCTGTGGCTTTTTGTCTTGATTTGCAATAGCGTTCTGAACCTCTTCAGCCGAAGCGACTGAGACATCTATGCCAAATCCTGCCATTCCAAGCGCACGACCGACTGCTGAGGTTTCGCAGTTCTCGATATATGATGTTTTGTTAATGAATGTTGAATCCTGCTTCTCGAAAGCGTGCCCGATACCAAGTACAACCGGATTGAGTTCTTCGTAATATCCAACCTCTGCTTTGAATACACAAACACCGCCCTCGTTGCTCTCCATTGTTGTTCTGATAAACCCTGTCGGATATATCATTCTGAATGCTTTAATCCTCTGAGGGACTTCGGCATAGTCCTTGCCTTTGATTTCTGTTGTCTTGATCGTCTTGTTTGCCGTCTCTAAATCCTTAAATGTAATCATCCATTGTCCTCCTGTCCTTTTTAAGCCGTTTTTTATCCTTAATGGGTAAATTATCGGCTTTGTCATTTCAACCGCCTTAAAACGCCTCTCTGTGCGTTATTTGGCTATGATTTGCCAAATGTTCCACGACTCAATTGCATCGAACCACACGCAAGCCGTGCAGATTGCAAAGTAGATTAAAGCCGCCGCTGATATTCCATAGCCTGCAACCTTCGCAAGCCATCCCCAGTCATATTTTCTCATTTGCTCCCTCTCTTTCTGCGCCTTACGTAGTGCTCGAAGGCTTCTTCGTCAATTGTTACCTTTCCGCAACGTCTCGCCGCTGTCGGATAATTGCCACTTTCCTCCATCTCTCGGAGGATACGGCTTACTGTTGCCACGCTGACATCATTCTTATCAGCGAGCATTTTCTTTGTTAGATACATAGCATCCTCCTCTCTTGTTTAACGCTTTAAACTTTGCGAGTAAAATAAAAAGAGCCGTATTCTTCCGGTTTAATCTCTAGCTTCTCGCTCCATGTCTCGATATCTTCTCTCGATATCCCTACAACGTCATTAAGCTTTCGGCTTACAGTCACGTTGGAAGTCCCTATAGCGTCCGAAAACGCTTGCATACTGCCGAACTTTTCAATGATTCTACCTCGGAGCTTGCTATAATCGTACATCCATCCACCTCCTCTCTGAATGCCTCTTGTGGTTTAAAGTTTAAACCTTTAAACTTCTTTTGTCAACTGAAAATGTTAAAACTTTTAAACTTTTTGTTGCGGTTTTTTGCCTTAATGGTATAATCATATAAAAAAGGTGGTGATTGATTATGAAATTTCCGGAAACAGCTAGAAGGCTCTCAGAAGCCATGAATGATAAGAATATAAAAGCAATAGAACTTGCAGAAAAGGCAGGAATAACAAAAGGGTCTGTCTCTCAATATCTCAACGGCAGAAACCGCCCTACGAATATCAATGCCGGAAAGATGGCGGACGTGCTCGGAGTGGATGCGATGTGGCTCATGGGCTTTGATGTTCCGAAGCATACTGAGGATAGAAGTCCTATTATTGATTATATCGCAGAGTCAGGACTTGCAGAAATTATCGCAGAGGCAAAGATGATGGATGATGAGACCGCCAAGAATCTCCTAGCTTACGCTCGTTTTTTAAATCATCAAAGAAAGGAGGATGATGGAAATGTGGACAGACAACGGCAGACTTTACGACCGATACAAGGGGAATGATGGAAAGTGGCATAAGGCTTCGGTTGCTCTCACTAAAACCACGCCACAAGCACGCAGGAGCGCCGAGAAGGCACTTAAAGACAAGATAGAGGGTATTTTATCGGCTAAAGAAGAAAAGCGTCTAAATGAGCTTATTTCGGACTATCTCACACATAAGGACATCAAGCCGTCAAGCCTCAGAAACTACAGAGCCGGATTTAACAAGATTATAGAGCTCTTAGATGATGCTATGGTCTCGGAGCTTTCAGCGCCGTTTATTAAGCGTAAAATCATCGAGAGCGGTAAGGATGCGGTTACAACCAACCGCTACACCCTCTTGCTTAATACGCTCTTCAAATGGGCTCATGAATACGGCTACATCAATGCGCCGATCAAGATATCGCCGGAGAAGGCGAAGAAGAAGATCCGAGAAGCTTCAGAGCTTTATCTTGAGGCGGACGAGCTGAAAGAGCTGCTTGATAAGATGCAAGGCACGCATTACGGCTATATATGCAGCTTTATGGCTCTGACCGGATGCAGAATCGGCGAGGCGGTGGCACTTACCCTGGATGATATCGGTGAGAAGCATATCACGATCACGAAGACATACGATCCTAACAACAAGGTGATTAACACACCGAAGACGGCAACCTCTGAGCGTAAGATCTATATTCAGTCGGAACTCCGGGCTATGCTCAAAGAATACCTGGAATGGCGCAGAATTAACATGATGGCTCACGGCATTCGCACGAATCTACTCTTTTATTCTTATAACGGCGGATACTTCAGCGCTGAAACGCTAAGAATTAGATTGCATGAGATAGATCCGAAGCTCCATCCGCATATATTCAGGCATACGCACGTTGCATTACTTGCTGAGCAAGGTCTGCCGCTTGATACGATATCAAGGCGGCTCGGTCATGCAGATAGCCAGATTACAAAAGATGTGTATTTTCACGTCACTAAAAAAATACAAGAGAATGACGAAGAGCTCATCGAAAGGGTCTCATTTTTATAGCTTGCCCTTTTTTTGCCCCGAAGCACTCCGCAAGCTAGCATTTAAGCCATTTATGGTTAATTTTTTGTTACATTTCTGATTTTTAGCACATTTTTACAAAACTATGCAAAGTGTTGCAAAGTAGTGCATTTACGTGATTTTTGGCACTTTTTAAACCAAAACAAAAAGAGCAACTATTCGGCAGTTTTGCCCTTAGTTGCCCTTTTTTTGCCCCGAAAGATTTACTCCGTCCAAACAAAAGAGCGACCTGCCGAAACAGACCGCCCTCGCATGGAAGATATATGAGTTATGAAACTCCTATTTTGTAAAGGTACGTGAAGCCGCAAGCGTATTCTTGCCCCACGAACCATCAACCGCTATCCCTGCGGCTTTCTGGAAGTTACGGACAGCCTCTTCTGTTGCGTCTCCGTACTTTCCGCTAACTGATATGTTAAGACCTAAAGCCCAGTTCAAGAAGCGCTGAATGTGCTTAATCTGGTCTTTCATTTTGATATTTTCCTTGTAGCCATCGCCCTTGAGGAAGTAGCCTCTGTCGGGTAATGTTTCGATATAATCCTGATATGTCAATTCGTCTAACCTCCTATTCACTTCTGCGGCAATGTATGGGAATTTGCTCTTGAGGTAAGGACCCGGACAAGCTGTTGCGTAAAAATAGCAGTGCATCGTAAGATTGCCCGAAGCGTCTCCGGTATAGTTAAGCCGCTTTATTCCATTACGGCGGCAGATGTCAACTACAAGCTCTATGCACCTCGAAAGCACAAGATCGCTGACGTGCCACTCTCCCTCAATCTGATCGTTAGCAAGCTCAATATTTACCGCCTGCTGATCGTTCGATTCGCTGCATGATGCCCATGCCATGTCTTTCTCTTCAACATACATTCCAATTCTGCCATCTGTACCGATGCCGTAATTAGCGCTTGCTTCTCTAGTCTGAAAAATCTCACCACAATCCTCCACAGACAGCTTGCCTGCCATGTGATGGATTGTGATTTTCTTTATTGCCTCGTAGCGTTCCGACCTGTGAGGACTTATTTTGACATACTGAACAAGTGGACTATTGCTCATCGTCCGTCACCTCCTGCCTCTTGTTGTACTGCGCCGTGCTGATTCCAAGGATTGCTCCAAGGAATGCATCTATAGCTGTGATTGTTCCTACAATCTGCTCGCCGTAAGGTAAAACCCAAATGGATGCAAGCGCAAAATATAACGTTGCGATAGCAGGTAAGATTATCTGTGCTATATATTTAAGCGTGTCATAAGTTTTGTTTTTAAACATCCCTCTCCTCCTTTCTTGAAACCAAATCTGAATGCTAACTTGCATCTTTTCACAAAAGATGTCGGTTAGCATCCAAAAATGACGTATTTTGGTTCTTTTTAACTTGCCTGTAACTTTCCTATAATGTCACAAAATACTCGCCCTCTAATATCTGCCCGCAATCGGCAAAGATGTTATTCTGCCCGAGTAGAGTAGATACTTGCGTTGGAGTGAGCTGATAGGTCTGAGGTGTGGCTAGTTCGTATAAAATGGTTGTTGGATTTTCAGAGAACCACACATTAGCTTCGTCAACTGTCGTAACTGTTGATGGCAATATGAAACTGCAAGTATTATCTGTACCACCACTCCCGATATATGTATATAATTCCATCTTATAACGATTTGTGTCTGTTTCCGTAAATTTATCGCACATCTTTATCTTGTCTCTTGAAACATCAAATACATAATAAACACCATATCCGTTAGTGACTACTCCCCATGATTTCACTTTTTTATTCACTCCGTCTATTGTGATTTCCGCCAATGTTGCCGTCAACTCTCCGCTCGTCACATTTAACGTGCCTCCGTAGACTGTGATAGGATTGTCGCTAGAATCGTGGAAGGGGATGGAAGTGGTCGAGCCGTTGTAGGGTACAAAATCTTCTACTGTAAGTACACCTTCAAATATTCCACATTCTTCGTACTTTAATACAGTAGTTCCTGTTGACCATATACCTGCGATGTGTTTTATACTTTTATTAGCTTTCGTTACGGTAATTGTGTCATTGCTTATATATTCCTGTGTATCATCCGTATATTTAATTGCAATATTATTGGCGGCGGATGATGTCATCATAAATATCGTATATCTAGTATTAGGTTTAAAGTTATCAAACAAGACTTTGCCAGTCACATACCCCCCTGAATATGTAACTGTCTTATTTGTAGTATCCTTCGTTGCTTGTGGTACTTTCGCAACAATATCATCTGCAAGTTTTTCGCCACCCCAAAGATTCTTCCCACACCTCGTGATATTCGCCCCATTCCATCCGCTAATCGGTCTCACGTTACTCGGAGATGGGTCTCCGCTACCGCCTTGAACAGGCTCGATGCTGATTTCAAGTGACGGCATCGGATTAGCCGTGCCATCATTAAATGAAGCGATATCCGTTGGCGTGTTGGCGATGGATTTCTTCTTGAAGCCTTCAACATTGACTGTCACAGGCGAGTAAGCCTTACCGCTCGGAGCTGTGTAAGTTCCGTTTGCTGTGATATTCAGCGATTCGACAGTTGTCTGCGGAACTTCTACGATTACAGGTGAGTAGGCTTTGCCCTGCTCACTATATGTGCCGTTTTCGGTTGCGTTGAGCTGTTCGACTGTTACTCCTCCACCACCTTCTCCGGCTTTCTTTAAGAACCATTCTTCTCTTGTAATAGGGGTAGGCACTTCCTGTGTCTTATCATAAATCCTCTTGATGAATTGCTCTTTTCTCGTAATCGGTTCAAGGTCTGCCCCGTCTAACAGCGCCTCTTCTCTTGTTATCGGTGTTAAATCGCTCATTTTCAGCCTCCTTGTTTATTAATTTCGTCTCTGAGTTCATCTATACGCATGAATGCGGTCTTCACATCTCTCTCGATTACGGACATTCTCTTGTCAAGCTCTACGATGTCTTTATTGAGAGACTTTATATCCGTGCGTGTCTCGTTTGTAGTTGCGCATACTTGGTCAAGCTTTATGTTCGCTTTGATTAACCCTTCTCGAATGCCTTCAAACTGTGAAGACTCGTTCTTTGCGTCATTTCGGATATCCTTCCTGCCGTTTCGGTAAAACGTGATGGCGGTAAACACTAGTGCAATTATCGAAATTGACCAGGGGATTAAGTTCCATCCGTTCATCACTCATCCTCCTCTTCGAATGTCAACACATAAGTTATCTTCATCGTCTTTTCCGCAGTCTTTACAACCTGCTCCTGTAGGTTGTTAATGGTTGCAAGGTAATTCGTTGTCTTAACTACATAAAACCATTCGATACCGTATCCCGATTCGTACATAGCACTTACTAACTTGTTATCATCCAATATCTGTGAGACCATGTTGTAACCCGGCTTGTTGCTGTTAATCAGATACACCGCTCTAGCGCCCATATCAGCTTTCATTCCGGCAAAGTATGCCACCTCTTCAGCCGGATAGCAAAAGCCTAGCATTCTCTGTCCAAATGTCGCTGTTACCGCTGTCACGTCTGCATTTGTATTGATGTCCTCGAAGTAATGGATAAAGTCAACGTTATTATCGGTATGTCTCTGTATGAGTATCGTATCTTCAGAAAATGCCAAGCCTTGCAGGATAAAGTCAAACTGTTCGCCTGCCGGATTTGTTACTGTAAATTCGGATATTGTATCGTCCGGATTGATTCGAACAACCTGCCATGTCGCTCCGTTTATGAATCTTCCCCAATAGCCTTGTCCGTAGTCGGCTAATCCAAAGCCTGCAATCATGTAATAGTATTCGCCCTGCTTTAAGTACCATGATGGCGCTCCGCCGTTTAATGCACTTACAAATGCTGATGGTAAACTTATCTCTGTTTCTGTAACAGGTAAGTATTCAGAACCGCCTCCGCTTGCGTATGCCGGATAGCTATTGCGAAGGTCTAACTTGCTAAGAGGGACTTTATAGGTCTTTAATTTAACCTTGCCGGTGGCGCTCATGTGCTCGTCTGTGTGTTCGGCTGTAGGGATAAGATTATAGTAGTCAATTAGTGTGAGCGTTGAATCTGCCCACGAACCCCTTACCACTCTTTGCCTTATGCCTCTCATGCCGTCAACGTCTACCCCTTGTGGTGTTCCGCATAGTGCGTAATCGTCTCGACTTGTCGCTTTAGCCGTCATGCTGGTGGCGTTTCCTTCTCCAATGTAGCCGTGATTTGCTGATGTAAGGCAAAGACAGTTAATGATGCCGTTGCCCTGTGTTGTGGTATAGTCCCATACAAGCTTATACTTGCCGTCCGATGTCCATCCGCTTTCGGCTGAGTTAAATGATCCCATTTCCGTGACGGAATCGTTGGAAACTACTCCATACGCTCCGTTAGCCGTCATACCTACTCCTGACGGACATATGATGTTGTTTGCGTTCTCTGCAATATGTGAGTCAAATGCAAGCACGCCACCTAATAATGAGCCGATCAGGTTCTCTCTGACCTCTGTCATGTATATCGGCGATATGTTATATTCGCCCAAATCGTTAAGGTAAAGCTGAAGCGCATTAGTGATCATATTGTCATCATCGTAACGTTCGACCTTGCCGCTCTTGTCCCTTAATTCTATCGTTGAATGTCCTTTTATTCTCATTTATGCCCTCCTAACTAAGCCCTAAAGCTGTCTTAAGGTCTGCGATCTGCTGAGCCGTGAGCTGTGCGAAGTCAATCACGCTGAGAGCGTCAACCCACGTTCCTGCTCCGGTTAAGACCCTCTCTTCGTCTCCTGCATCCGGAGTTGGAACTCTTCCGCTTTCGCCGTCTGCAAGGGGTGTTGCTCCGACCATTTCCTTTGCGGCACTCTGCTGATTGTTGTACATCTGCGCATCAATGATATCCGCATTATCGTTAAATACCGATATACCGTAATTATCGGTGGATGCTGGCTTCGTTAGATTAAAGTGTGCGCTCTGTGATGCCATATTTCCTCCTTTTTTCTTCAAAAGGTATATTTTATCGTTTAGCACAGAAAAGCTCAAAATCGAGCCTTCTGTGCGTTTATTTAGCCATATATGAAGCTGTTTGCTAAGTCTTCGTGTGTGTACGGTGTCAATTCGCCGTGCGTGTAGTTACTGAGTGCGTCTTTGTTGACAAATAGCGCATCCGTGAAGCCTTGCAGCGTTAAGCCACCAAGATTAAACGCTCCGAATGTCTCAGCTCCCGAAGGTCTCTCCGGAATCTGCAAGTTTGCCGTGACATTTGAAATAAATGGTTGTATCTGCAAACTTGTAAAGCTGAGTCTTCCAATCTTGTCCTCAATGTCGATGAATCCGTCAAAATCTCCGATCGCCGCAAGTCCTTGACCGCTAACCACAGCTTGAACTCCTCTTGGTGGTATCGTGATTGAGCCACCGCCTGCCGTGATCGTTGCTACAAATCTTGTGAGCTGTGCTTCGCCAATCCGGATATGCCACATAAGATGCAGAACGTGCTTTCCATCAATCCACTTTTCCTCAGGGTGGTAGGTTGTGACCTCTGCGCCGTTTGTGTAGTAAGTAATACGTCCGGTCACGTCATCAACCGAAGTCTCAAGTAGAATTTCTGCCTGGAACATTACCACGGTTGCCTTAAGTGAAGAGAATCGAAGGTCAATAAGTCTCGCCGTCTGTGTGTCATTGATTACAAGTTCTTCAGCATTTTCGTAAAAATAATACTGGATAAGATTCTGAGATGTCGAATTGAGCAAGCCTTGAATCTGTTTATCAGATTTACTTTTGGCATTTGCAAGGTCGGGATCTTTGCCAACGCCCTCCGCGTTGTAGCCATTCATTAAGCTCCAACTGAACCTCTGTATACAAAAGGCTTTGTCGCTGTCTCCGATTCCGCCGCTCTGGATAAGCACATCTGTCAGATCATAACAAGGATCACCGAGCATCGTCACGTTAAATGGCACGTAAGCAACCGCTGATATACTGTCAAGTATCGCCCTTGCCATTGTCTCTTTCGTTGATTTCGTTCCGTACTGCAGAAACGGATTGGATCCGAGGTTCATCGTCAGATATACATCATAATCTGTACCGTAATACCTTGTCTGTTTGCTTGCAATATCAACTACCGATATTCCGCTATAACGTGTCTCATATCCGCTGAATGTTGATGATTCGAAACGATTCGAAGCCGTGATCGTGTCAACCTCGCTCATTCCGTAAGGCTTGAGGATAATCTTGCCCGAGCGGTCTACAAGGACTACCGAAGCGAGAGCCTGTGCAAGCCATCCGATCATGTCTCTGTAAGTCTCAATGCTGTTCTCCGGATAACATCCAAATAGCTGTGTTCCGTTTGGTAATGCTTCGACCTCTGCCCTCGTCATGCCGAGTTCAAGATTGCATTCGGTACATATTGATGTAAGGATTCCGTAAGCTGTTCCGGATGTTGAGTTGAATGCCGCCGCTTTGTCAAGTCTGCTCATATTGTCATAAGCAACAACCGCCACTCCATCAACCGAGTAAATCACTTCGGCTATTGTGAAAACCCCAAGCGGTACTTCCTCAGCGATTGATGTTCCGTCTAGTTGAGAAATGTACCTGATATGTATAGGAGTTATCGTTTTGCCCATCCACTCATATCTTTGTATATTAATATTGCGGAATGTTGCTCTAAACTCTCCAATATATGCCGCTCCGAGGATGATCTCGTCATTGTCCACGCATTGATTTGTAAGACTCATTGTTCCGGATAGGATATTGTCCGATGTAAACGGAATACTTCCGATTGTTCCTTTGATACCGAATCTCTGAACCGGCTTCTTCATGTCAGCCAAATATGCATTTGATACTTGATACATGATTCACCTCCTTAGAACTCTATAAGAGTGAATCCTACGTTGTAATAGCCATTCGAACCCGGTATGTCTTTGGAATACCTCTGAAGCTCTCCTGTGAAGTCTCGCATCCTGACTGTGCGATTGCTCGTTGTGTTTGTGAGCGAATCGTACTTCGTGAGTACAAGCTGAGGCTTAACGGACATAGCATGAAATTTGTGATACCAAAGCGAAGAGCATTGAAACGACACTGACACCTGCAATTTGTCCGACCTTGTAACATTCACAAGGTCTGTTCCTGCTTCGGAGGTCGATGTTGACTCAACCACCGAATATGATTCATTCCACGTTACCGGCTCGAATAAGGTCTCGCCGTCAAGGGTTATAGTCATCATCTGCCTCCTGTTCTATAGTTATAGCGGTTAACCGCCTGTATTACTTGTCTGTCGAATGTCTGCCCGTTCATAGTCTGATTAATTGTAATCGTTGCTCCGTTCTGCATTAATGCCAGGATCTGACTGAGCTGTCCGGAGTAATCGTGTCCGCCATCTTTGACTTGATCGAGCGATACTTTCATTTGATTAGCGACCGCATCAATCCATTTCTTGTTCTGATCGAGTGGTACAACCGCCTCTGCTCCGTTTCCTTCAAGGAGACCGATCTCGCCTTTCTTTAAGATTCCACCTTTTTCAAGCTGTACCATATCAATCTTGCTGATCTTGGAAATGCTAACGCCCGGAATCTTGTTAATGATTCCGATTGCTCCATTTATCATACTTATGAATCCGTTAATGATATTAATAGCTCCGCTGAGCACAGCGTTGATTACATTCTTGACAGCTCCACCGACCGCATCGCCAACCGCTGTTCCGACTTCAGTGAAGATTGAAACGATATCGTCCCAAACTCCACTGAAGAACTCACCAAGCGCCCCGAATATCTCCGTGACAGCATCGTATGCAGCTTGGAATTTTTCAGAGAACCAAGTACCAATGCTCTCAAATACGCCTGTGATAGTATTCCAAGCATCTGAGGCAATCTGGCAAATGCCTTCCCATATATCCGTAAAAAACTGCTTGATATCGTCCCAAGCCTCTGACCAAAACTCAACAAATGATTCGATCAAGCCTGTAAGGAACTGATTGAACTCTTCCCAAGCCTGCGTGATTGTCTCAATAAGGCTCTGCATCATTTCACAGAACTCTTCCCATAGCATCTGCGCCGCTTCAACGATGGCATCCCAATTCTTTATAACCATTATGATTGCCGTGATAGCCGCAACGACCGCCGCTATAGGCCCGAGACAAGCTGTTAAAGCCGCCCCGAATCCGCCTGCCGCTCCGATTGCTCCACTTATCGCCCCGGTTACGATACTGACCACCTTAATGACAGCCGATATTCCGGTCGCAACCTTGCCGATGATGATGAGTAAAGGCCCGAGTACGCCGATCACGAGACCGACCTTGAGGATTATGTCCTTCATTTCCGGACTAAGATTCTTCCACCATTTAGCGAACTCTTTCAGCTTGTCAGAGCATTTCTTGATTATAGGACTGAGGCTCTCACTAATGGTCTTTCCAACCTCTTTGAGAGCGTCTTTCATATTGTTTGAAGCAACCTTGACCTCACCACTACCATCCTCAAGATTCTTGTAGGTGTCCGTTACCGAATCCGTTGAATCTGCAAGGATTAACGCTGAATCCGATACATTCTTAAAGTCTAATGAGCCATTTTTTAACGCTTCGTAAACCGTTGCTCCTGAAGTGCCAAACATATCATAAGCGTAGGTGAGCCCATCCATATCGCTTGTACCGTTTAATACCGCATTCTGAAGGTCTGAAAGAGCATCGTCTAAGCCTTTACCCTCTTTAGCGGCGTTCTTCATAGCCTTGCGCATTCCTGCAAGTACTGTATTCACATCAGCGCCGGATGTTTCAAGCTTCCCCATAAATTGCACGGATTGATATACTGAAAGTCCCATCTCATTAAATGCTGCAGCGTTGGAAACAAGACCATCTTCGAGCTTATCAACAGAAACGCCGGTATTCTGTGCGGTTCTGTTAAGCACATTAAGGAGTGATCCAGCTGAGCTTGAGTCCTTCCCGAATGCTTTGAGCGCTTTATCTACCTTGTCAACCGATGTCGATACGTCTGTTTTATTCAGATCAGCAAATTTTACGAACTGAGTTGATAGGTATTCAAGCGTATCGCCGGTCGAGCCGAATCTTGTGTTCACTTCTCCGACCGCCGCCGCCGCTGTCTCGAACTCTGTCGGGATTGACGTTGCTATGCCGGATGCGATGTCTCTCATTTCCTCCAAGGCTTCGCCGGTTGCTCCGGTCTTTAAAGCTACGCTATCAAGCGCATCATCCACATCGTAGAAAGTCTTTACGGATAAAGCTCCGAAAGCGCCGACCGCCGCCGATGCGGTTTTGGTAAGCTTCTCGCCTATATCGGTTATCTTATCCCCGACCGCTTTAAGCTTCTCAGCCGACTTATCAAGAGCGCTCTGAAAGCTTGCCATTTTGTTTGAGCCGCCTAAGTCCTTGATGGCTGTGTCCGTGTCCTTTGCCTGCGTCTTGAGGTCTTTAAGCTCTGCGGTGGTCTTTGCAATCTCAGCATTCATAGTGTCATACTGAGACTTCGTGATTGTTCCTTCCTCAAGAGCCTTCGCCGCCTCCTGCGCCGCCTGCTTCTCGAGCTTTAACTTTTCCTCTGTCTGTTTGATAGCATCATTGAGGAGTGCCTGCTTCTGCTTCAAAGCATCGACGTTCTTGGGATCTAACTTTAACGCCTGATTGACTGTTTTTAAGTTTTTCTGTGTCTCTGCGAGACTCTTATTGACAGCACCGAGACTTTTAACAAGACCATCAGTCTTGCCGAGAATCTCTATAGTGATGCCCTTAATTGTTCCAGATGCCATCATGCACCTCCGAATAGTCTCTTAATATCCGCAGATGTTGCCTCCTGCGGATATTCTTCGTGATCATTGCCTCTTTCGATTACCATGTCGAAGATGTCTCCGATTGTGTAGTAAACGAGGTCTTCAATTCTGATGCCAAGCTCTGCCGCCCTCAGCAGGAATAACCCCGAGGTCATTTTCCTTACTGTGGGCTTTGCAGGTTTTTTGGCGTTGAATGTGTCTCCATATTTGCCGACCACATCTCTGTAACAGTATTTGCGATATGTTCATCGAGTAATTCAAACATTTCAAACTTACCAAGGAAATCAAGCATATCAACCTCGGTCATGTTTAAGACTTCTCTAAGAGGCTTTTCTGCAAGCATAGCTGAAATAAACACCATTGATTCGATCATTTCGGTCTTTTCATCGCTTGTCTTGTCGTTCATCTCGGTAAATTCGGCAAATAGGTTCTTTTTAAAAATCGTTTTATATATATGCGGTATAGCCGCATTGCTTTCTAATGTCAGTTTGTTTCCGAGTTTCGTCTCAACTTCTCTTCTCATGCGTTCTCCTTTTTTGAAAACAAGGGGCAGCCGAAGCCACCCCCATAACTATTCAGCTGTCACAGTAACTATGCAAGTTGCTGAATCGGTCTCGTGATCCGAATCCTCAACTGTTGCCGTGATCGTTGCTGTTCCTGCCGCCTTGCCTGTTACAAGACCGCTGGTTGAAACTGTCGCAACGTCTATATCGCTAGATGTCCAAGTAATTGTTAAGCCACTCGGTACAACAGAAGCCGTGAGCTGAACTGTTCCATTGACTGCGATTGATTCCTCAGCACTGCCGAGGATGATGCTAGGGTGTAGATGCTACAGGAACGGCGTTATAGAATCCGCTATAAGCTGATGCTCCGTAATCTGCATAAGCCTTAACCTTGCCATCGTCTGGTCTTGGTGAAATTGTGATGTTTACAGTATCTGTCTGTGGTGTAGCTGCCGCCTCAGTAGTCTGTGAAGTTACTGATGGTCTAGTCAGCATACAGCGATAGAAGACATACCTTCTGCCGCTTTCGTCACCCTGGAACTCTGTCATGATTGCGATATACTTCTTTATATCCTTGTTTGTCTCTGTGACAAGTCCGTCTGAAGTCTTGGTCTGTCCGAGTACGTTAAGATTAACGTCTTCCGGAATGAGAGCTGATTCGAATGTTCCTGTATAGCCGGAATTGCTTGTAAGCATAGCGTAAACGCTATCATCAGCGTAGAACGGTGTGTCTTCGCCGGCGGCATCAAGTGTAAGGTTAACCGAACCAGGCCATGCTTTAACTGTGCCATAGCTTGATGTTACTACTCCGGTGCTTGGATTAGTAGTCTCAGTTACTACTGCATAATGTGTATTCTTAAGACCGAATTTAATCTTGTTCGCCATTTTCTTCCTCCTCCGAGGTCTCAATGACCTCAATATTATATGTCCTTATAATGAGCCGTTCCGACTCGTTGATTGAATCGGAAGACTGCCAATATATATCATCGAGTGCTTCCTCAATCTCGCTGAATATGCTCATTTGCGTAGTTAACGCATAAGCCATAATGGTTACCGACATAACTCTTTGATATACCCTATCATCAGCCCCGAAGTTATTATCGTTGCTTGTCTGATATGTGATAAATGGGCATTTCGTGCCAATAGGCGCTTGATAGTAATATGTCGGAGCGATTTCATCGAGTAAAGCAACAAGTTGCTTCTTCGTCACAGCTTCTCCTCCAATCTCTTGACCATTTCATCGTTTACCCACTCTTCGACCGGCTTGATATGTGGTTGGGGGTTAACATGACCAATTACTTTTCCATTCTTCACTACGTCATGACCATTCTCAAGAAGGTGTGTGAGCTGGTATTGTTTGTTATGGATGATGGTCTCTGCATATTGTTTCTTTGCTTTCGTGTTGACTGCCCACGAATCAGCGTAATGTTTCCTGTTCTTCCTGCTTCTGGGCGATGATTGCTTGAGCTTTTTAATAGCTTCTTTCGCAACTTCCTCCTCCGTCTTAAGCATTTCGGAATCAACATCTTTGCAATACTCCGTGAGTATCTTATTGACTTGCGCTGTTAAGTCCATTGTCAACACCTACCTTATATCCGGCATATAGCTCTAGGCGGTCGAGTGATGGCTGATACGTTCGGACTATTCCGTAACGCTCGCCATTATACTCAAGTAATTGCTCGCCGCTATAGTTGACCGGATTGGTAATGAATACATAAGACAGCGCAAGACCTATTTCTCCGGCTCTGTAGAAATCATTACGTGACACAGAACGAACAGAACAGAAGACCTCTGTCCTTGTCTCGGTTGCGACAGCGATGCCGATGTCGTTCTTTGTAAATGATTCGCCGATAAGAGTGATAGTTGCGTCCATCTTATGCCTCCTTCATTTTCTCGCTGAATATCCTGTTATTCAGCTTGTATCTCAGCATCCGTGGCATTCCTTCGCCGCCGTCACGCCTCTGCCACATCCAAGCTGCATACATTACTGTAAGTTGAACATCATCAATCGCCTCGTCATTAAGGGTTACGCCCTCTCGTGTGATGGATGCTTCAGCCGCCTTGATGTACTGACCGAGCCTTGTATCGTATGAATTTACTGATATGCCTAAGTCAGTCTTAAGCATTATTAGCTTTTGTGCGTCTGTGATTGCCGCCATTTGATGCCTCCTTCTCCCTTTCAGGGGGCTGGGTGGGAATTACTCCCACCCATATATGAAAGGGGTAGCTTATTTCTTTGTTCCCTTCTTCTTCGGAGCTTCCTTTGGTGCTTCCTTCGGAGCTTCCTTCGGAGGGTTCGGATTAGGTGCGATTACTATCATGCGTGCCTCCTATTCCTCTGACAGCGTGAGACCGCTCAGATCGAAGTTCCATATCTTCTCCTCGCCTGTTCTTGTAGATACTACACGAAGCCTCTGAGTGTTGATGTCTGTCAATTTGAACATTGCAAGGTTATCACTTGGATCAAGTGGTAAGAGTCCTGTTCCTGCACTCGGTACAAGTCCGACCTTAGTCATTGTTGCGTCTGAGTCCGGTGTGAAATGGAGACCTATGAAGTAACCCTGTCCCCAATCAGTTACGATCTGTCCGCTTGTCTGTTTGTGAAGAGTACCTGTGATACTATTGCCGCTTACTGTGACACCTGTCTGCATTTCAGATGCTAAAGTGCCCCAGAAATCAGTCTCAGCGGGTGCGGCCGCTACCGTGAGACTTGTTATAAATTTGCACTATCCTGAGCGAAGGTTGTAGTCATGTCGCTCGCATCTGCTCCATTAACGCCGATTGCAACGAATGCGTTTGAATCAAGTACCTTACCATCGTATCTTGCAGTGCCCTTGAAGCCTGTCATGTCGGCAGTCCAGAATGCGTGCTCTGATGTTCCGATGGTTGTTCCTGCTCTCTCTGCAAGGAGATAGAGATCCATGTATCCTGCGCAGATTACATAGTCCGGCATGAAGTTGAGGACTACGATATCGCCGCCGATTACAGGCATAGTTCCATTAATTACTGACACGTATGCGCCACTCTGATCTACTGCAACGAGCTGACCGAGGAGATATGAGTATGTCTTCTCATTCATGACCCATGTCTTAACGCCACGTGAATAGTTATTCTTAGCGCTAGCCATATCGTCAATGAGCGCTCTAACAAGTGCGATATCTTTAACTGTATTTGCATGGCTGAATACGTTCGGAGTATCAGTTACCGCTTTAAGTGTTGGAATGATACCTGTTGGCATCTTTGTTCCTGTACCGAAGATGATAGCCTTATCAAGTGCAAGACCGATAGCCTGTCCAAGTGCTGAGATAAGCTCTGCAGCAAGGTCTACGTCTGAATCCTCGAGTGTTGCGTTGCAAATCTTGAAGTATCCGCCTACCTTATAGCCATCAACCTCAACCTTTGAAAAGCTAAGATCAAGCTCATTAAGGTTAGCACATGCCTCTGTCCATACAGCTTCATGGATAGCACCCTCAACTACTACTCTTCCTGTTCCTGCTATAGGACGCATGTAAACTCTGCTATAGAGCTTAGAGTATTCCTCTATGTTCTCCTTGATTAAGCCGATCATAACTGTAGGAATGAGGTTTCCTGCACCTGTAATCGCTCTCTTCTCCTTGATGGCGGTTCTAACTTCGCCAAGGAATGCCTGCATCTCATCAGTCTGTACGAATGCGGCTCTCTCTTCGTGAGTCATGTCTTTGAATCTCTTCTGCATGATGATGTTCTCCTTTTTCCTTACTTCCTTAACCGGCTCTGCCGATCTTGTCTCCGGCTCTGCCGTTTCTGTACTTGTTTCTTTAAGCTCATTTTCGAGCTCTTCAACCTCTCTCTTGAGGTCTGCTTCTGCCTTTTCAGCTTCAGCCTTGTCGCTCTCGAAAGCCGCTACTGCTTCCTCAACTACTGCTTTATCCTCATCGGTCTCAGCTTCGTTTATTGCAGTCTCAAGCTCTGCTTCTCTTTTTTCGAGTTCTTTAAGCTTCGCTCTGACTTCCTCAAGCTGTTTGGTCTTCTCCTGAAGGTTCTTCTTAGCAATTAATGCTCTGAGTGCCATCGTTTGAGTCTCCTTTCAGTCTGTTTTTTGTCTTTTCTTTCCACGCTTCAAGAGCACGCTTCTTTATCTCCTCAAGATCCTTAGTTCTTGCGTTGATTGCGGTCTCTTCATAGGCAGGAAACGTACACGCAGAACACTCATATAGTTTGATTTCTCGTATCGTCCAATGCACTTCCTCGCCTCGGTACTCGGTTTCCTCGTCAAGGATGTCGAATCCTATCGAGCACTGCGATACATCACCTCTCTGAACTCTGGCATACAGGTTCATTGCGTCCTGATCGTTCGGATTGATCTTGACCTTTCCCCATAAGCCGTGCTCATCCTGGCGTACTTCAAAGGTGTGTGCTGAAGTTCTGCCAAGTACGAGAGTGGTGTTATGATTTACAAGTGCCCTAATGTCATCGGCGAGTGTATTGGTGAATGCTCCCGGAGCGATTGACTCGCTCATACCCATGCCTAAGTCGTAGTTGCTATTGAATACAGCAAAATAACCCTCGATATAAAGGTCTTCGCCGTCTTCTCTCTTTTCTGCCCGAGTCTTGAACTCGGTTGTAGCTGTTCTCAGCTGTCTCTGTTCTCTGCTCATTTATGTTCCCTCCTTACTCGTCCGGCTGAACAAGTTTCTTCTGCAAGCCGCTCATGTCATAAGGTAAATAGTTTTCAAGAATCTTCAGTTCGTTAAGCCCTTCTCTTGGACTCATGCCCATCTTGTCTCTCACTTCGTTACCTGTGACGAAACCTCTATCGGCTAAAGCACAGAATACTGATGATATTGTCTGAATATCCCAATCAAGGAGCGACAAAATATTGAAACGTATATACCAATTCGGACTAAGTATCAGCTTCTTTGTCATCTCCTGCTGAATGCCCATTGTGATTGATTTGATTGTGGTATTTACGAATGAGTTCCATTCCTGCTTGTTATATTCCCCGACTCCAAGGAGGAACGCAGGAACTCCCATTATTGCCGCAACCGCTTTCTTGTCGAGCTGGACATTATCAGCAAGAGCAAGGTCGGCGAGCGTTAGAGGTTTGACCTGCTCAACACTTATAGCGTCTGCCGGGATAACCCACGGCTGCCCGGCTTCAGACGTTTCCACATACTCATCAAGCAATTTGCTTCGCCCGGTCTTGCTTGCAAACTCTTCCGCCATTGCATCAACCTTGACGATTAATGAAGGCTTCCACTTACTTGAAAAGAATGCCTTCTCTGTAGTGGATGCCTGCTTGAGGTTTCCGACTAAATCCTTAAGGATAACCTCAAGCCCTCTGCCCTTCCAAGGGTACTGTCTATCGGGGTTAATCCTGAAATGTAGGACATCATCCGACATATAAGTCTTGCCATCAATATTAACCGTGTAGTCTCTACCATTCGGTAACGCTGTGAGCGATACTTCTGCGCTCGGTACGGGGTAGAGACTTCCAATCAGTCCGTTATGTGTGTTTACTTGGACTATTGAGTTGCCCTTGCCGTATATGAGGAGGTTCATCACTACTGCCTCAATGAATGTCTTGCGTGTCATTACCGGATTAGGATCAATGTCGATCTTACGTGATAACTCGTTCACGATCCTTGTGTCTCCGTCTTCCGTGTTCTCCATGATCTGGATAGTGAGCATTCCAATGAGCTCGGCTATCTTTCGGGCGGCTGTTACGACTTCGGGATTCTTGTCAAGTGGAGTATATCCCGAACAACAAATATCGCCTTCACCGAGCCAAAGAGCAACCTGTCCGGCTGATCTCTTGTTGGTCTTTTTCTTCATGAAAGCCACTAATCCCACCATCCTTTCAACTTATTTTTATCTTCGATGTCATTTAAGTATCTGACGCAAGCGAAAACGGATGCGTCAAAGAGATCTATTCTCTGATCCGGCTGAACCTTCTCATACTGGATCATATCGTCTGTTTTTTCTATCGCCCTTACATTCTGAACGCAATACTCATAAGCATCCGAATGTAAGTAATACAGCCTCTTGTCTTTTGCTGATTTCTCTATATGTCTGAATCCTTCGCTCTTAAGGTAGTAATACTGTGGCTGATCTACCACATTAAACTTTGCCGCTTTCATAGCGAGGAAGTATTCTCTTGCAAATTTTCTATCGTGCCCGACCTGTCTGATCTTGAACCCAAGACTCCGCATCCATTCGAACCACTTAACCACGTCTGCCACTTCAACTGTCGGAGTGTTGCTCATTGTGAGCCATCCATCGTCTGCCCAGCCAAACAGCGGAATGTTGTCCTCGTCTGCCTTTTTCGCCGCATTTACAACTGGGAAGAAGGCGTGTGTTATAACGATGTCGATATCCTCCTTGTCGTAATGACCGAATAAGGCAGCGGCTGTTAGATCGTGCATCTTTGACAAGTCTGCGCCGCCATACCACACGATCGGAAGTTTTGCGAGGTCTTGGATAGACCAATCGTATTTCTGATCGCTTGCTCTGAACTCGTCAATATTGAAGTATGCCTTCATTGCTGTGGTGTATATGTTCAAGCTACGGCTTAAGAAATCCTTGCGCTGTTGCGGATCGTTCTGTGCTTGCAATGCCTCGTTCATGATGTCCTCAGGGCGAATCGTCACTCCGTAGCTAGGGTTAGCTTTCTCGTGCTGAATAGGATCTAAGTAATCAACATTGCCGTTTTCGTCTTGGTCTGCCCTTGCGATGAATGCGAACAGCGTATCATCCTTAACTGTGCCATTGACTACCTTGACGGCATACTCTAAACGCCGGTAGCAGAATGAGTTCATGTTATCTCCAGCTGTTGTGATGCCTATCATCAGCTTATTTGTGTAAGCCTTCATTGCTTCTTTAAAGCGGTTATACTGCGCCGCTTTCTTGAATGCGTGAATCTCGTCAGCGATTGCGATGTTGCAATTGAATGAATCCTGTGCATCCGGGTTAGCGGCTACGGCTTCGATGTAGATTGAGCCTTCTTCTCCCCAATCCTTATCCAGGATGTGTTCTCTGTGGTTGTTAAGCACATGAAATGCTGGAAGCAGTTTCCTGCGTCTCAATGTGTAAATGATATCCTCAAACGATTGACTCGCCTGTTTCAAACTTGCCGATGTGATGTATATTTTTGAGCCACTCTTGCGCTCCCAAAGTGACAAGGCAAATGCGAGAGCGGCAATAAACATTGTTTTGCCATTTTTTCTTGGTACAAAGATAAATCCTTCCTTGTACCGCCTTTCGCCTGTTGCTTTTATTTTGAAGCCTATAAGGTTGTATACAACAAATATCTGCCACGGCTGAAGTATAACAGGCTTACCCACGAGTGAAGCTCCATTGATGTCCTCACCTTGCTTATGAACCATTACTTTTTGAATTATGCCGATAATGAAATCGGGTGCTGTCACATCTAGCTTGAACTCAGGGCGCTTCATATCGTCAAGGAATCTTTGACAGGCTAAGATAACCTCTTTGCCTGCGATATTCTTCCCGGAAACAGTATCCTTCGCATACTTAACAGCTACGCTCTTATAGCTTTCTGCCATTCAATCACCCCTTCATCAGAAGGTTAAGCACTTCTGTAGGATCATCTTTGGCGATAGTGTCATTTATCGCCTTGAGTCCCTTCGGCGTAAGCCCCAAGTCTCTCCAGTACGTAAGCGCATCCCGGTTGAAGTCGTTGATTAATCGGATGCAAGGGTTCTGCTCGAGGTTGGTTTGATTCTTTACATTGACGTGTTCAACAACAGCCTGTCCTCCCGATTCCTCGAACTGTTTAATCAGAGTGTCTCGCTGTTCTAGTATCCAAGCAAGCGCATCAATCACGTCATCAAAGCACTTCTGATAAGTGCCGGCATCCTTGCAAGCCTTCGTTATTCGTTTAATCCATGCCGTTTTTGTCATTTATTACCTCACCTCTTAAAAGACTTTAGATTTGTTAAGATGTCCGTCTCAAAGCCCTTGCCGCCGTCCTTCCGGCTATCGTTTGAAATATTTCGAACCCGGGCGGGTATCCCCCGCACCCTACCGCCAAACGCTCTGTGGTCGCTTTCTAGCCGTTTTTATTTCTCACTTGATAATTTATACTAAGTGCCACCCTATGCCCCTTATTGAGCCTTTAAACGATACGCACTACCCCTGCGATAGAATTAATCGATCACTCTTCATGGTGTGACAGTTGCTTCTCCTGTCCATAGCACCTTGCCCTCTGGATCGCACCCATTGATGTCCTGCCACTTGTGCCTGTTCTCCTGTCGGCAGTACCTATGGAGTAACCTGTCCTCTGCTCCGTCAATTAATACATCAAACCATCCAACCTCTTTTGGATATCCCTCTTTATATTCTATCTCATCCAAGGTATCCCCTGCCTCCTTGCCGTTTCCCTTGCGAGCTTATTGCCCTCTTCAGTCAGTTCGTGGCTGTCCCTATCATGCATCCGGTTATGGCATTCTCTGCATAGTGATATCAGATTCCAACCGACCGTCCTGTATTCCGGGTAAAACTCAAGCGGCATAATATGATGTACGTGAGTTGCTTCTCGCTTTCTTCCATACCGCTTGCATAATTGGCACATATACTCGTCTCTTCGTTTCGCTGATTCGCTGATGGTCTTCCATCGCTTCGTGTTATAAAAGTCCATAGGCATAATTAAAAGAGCCCAACCATTCCGGCTGAGCTCTTCTTCGCTAAGAGGTGTTTAAAACGTCATGATCTTCTTGGAGGATCGTTCCAATTATTCCTCTTACACTTTACCAAAGTGTTAAGTGGACATTCAATGGACATTTTTATTTTTATCATATAAATTTTCAAACGATTCGAGTGCTCGCTTATGAAGGTGATGTGCTGAGTTCGTGTCTGACATTTGCATCTCGTCTGTGATGCGTTCCCAAGTCCATCCCCTCAGGTATCGCATTATTAAAACACTCCGTTGCTTGTCGCTCTTAATCTTCTCGATTATCCCCATAGCCTCGACACGTCTGTCTTTCAGTTCCTCTCTTCTTTCCATTTCGAGACCAAGTAACCGTTGCCACTTCTCAATATATCCGATGACCTCGTTCTCTAAGCTGTCGGGTTCGAGCGACTCCTTGACCTTATCATCTTTAATCTCCCTTGCCCTTAATATATTGATTTCCGTGTCCTTCTCTTCCTCAACGATTTGGTCTATTCGATATCGGATGTCCTTGATCTCCTGTAAGTATTCCCTCGCTGTCACATCTTCGCCCCCTTCCCGAATGTTATATTTTTATCCGGTTCAGCTTCGCCCTCTTCAAACAGCTTGCAGCTTTCGAAGTCCTCGCCTCTTCGGTCAATCATCTCGCCGTGCTCTCGCCTTAGACACGTCCCATCATGCGCTAAAGCGGCATAATCACAACACACGTTATACATCTTATCTTCCCGAGATCCCACCGTCCCATGATACTTGCATTTTAAGCAGAGCTTTCTATCATGCTTCGGTCTGTCTCTCATACCTCTCCGAAAAATTCCTGTCATCGTAACCCTTAACCTTTCTCTTAATAATCCCAATTAAGTTTATGATTAACTTCGTTGAGGTCTCGTCTTAATTTGATAATATCGGCTTGTATAACTGTATGATGATTGTCAAGCAAAGAATCCTTGTAATTTCTCTCGGCATATTTAATAATCCTATCAAGTGATTCTTTGCAATATTTAAGGTCTGCTATAATCTCTTCTTTTGTTGCGCTCATTTTTCTTCCTCCTCATCTGCTTCTATGATTGTTTCTGCGTCATATACGGAATGAGCATATATAACATCATAGTAACGTCCGTCTATTTCCTCGCACACGATTTCATCAATTACTTTATTTTCATCAATCAATCGTCCATGATGTCTTGGAAGTGGTGTGCCATTTGCTATCAGTACACAAGGTTTATAATCCATACCTTGATCAACATCATGCTTTATTATTTTGTAATAATCTTCGTCTATATCAATTACTATCTGCATATTCACTCCTCACCTCGCTTTCTAAACCATGCTCTTCTGCCATTTGTGTTCCCCATCATTGACTTTCGTGTACGTTCTGGTTTAGTTCCGTAATTGTTGTTATATTTTCGTGTACACCATTCAAGGTTATCAACATTGTTGTTTGTCTTTACTTCGTCTTTATGATTTATGTCTGTGTAATTAAACGGATTTTCCAAAAAAGCAAGCGCAACTAATCGATGGATTCTGAATGTTTTACTTTTTCCCATTTTTGTTAGTTTAACTTGATAATATCCCTTGTTTTCTTCATAAAATGGAGTTAATATGCGCCCATTTCTTACCGTTGTGCCGTTGTGTTTTGACTTTATAACCTTGTCAAGGCTTCTAACATTCCCAAGATTGCTTACTTCATAAAGACCCTCATATCCCGCTACCGCTTTCCATATCTCTGTCATTCTTCCGCCTCCTGCATCCTTGCGCCGCAGTTTGGGCAGTAATTGCTATACTCTTTTGGCTCTATGCCACAAAAAGGACATTTAGGTCTATAATATGTGTCATCATTTTTGAAATATTGAATATCAATCCATCGTCCTGTCGGCTTGCCCTTGCTTTCCTCTGTCAGTTCGAATAATTCATCGACACAGACACCTATTGCCCGCCCGAATTCGTCCCGCTTCGCGTACTTTTTGAACGAGGTCAGCGTGCATTCTTTCTGGCATAGTGTTTTTCTACAACTCAGGAACAGCTCTGGGTCGCATTGATAGAATGTTTTCATTCTTCCTCCTCCTTATCATTAAGTTCCTCAAACTCCCTTAATGTATTACGCACCCACTCTTTATTATCCATCTTAAGGCTATCAATAAATGCGTTATTGGTAGTCTTTCTCTGTTTTGCGCCCAAAACAATATCAAGCGTTATTTGGATTGTTCTTATAATCTCACATACAGCTATTATCCATATTGCTGTGTTCATTCTTCTTCTCCTCCCTCATCCGTCTATGTATCTCGTCATGGCATTCTCTGCACACCGCCATGATGTTACTCTTGTCATGCTTTCCGCCCTCCGATATCGGGATGATATGGTGGACTTCGCTCGCCTCGGCAGTAAGGCACATCTCGCAGAACGGATGGTATTTGATATATTCATTCCGTACCTTCCGCCACGTCCTGCCGTAACGTTTACTGCCGTTTCTTTTCTTCTTCCTCATTTCAGTTTCCCCACCCCCTAAGAAGCTTCTTCCAA
>OCVV012830803.1_pt1 | contig 33416 bp, 25 predicted proteins | sample 1539721 | NCBI WGS metagenome assembly OCVV01 (sample SAMN02144230, study PRJEB22623) | gut metagenome | biome: sheep rumen | host: Ovis aries | place: New Zealand | reverse complement strand
TGCTGAGTGTAGCCATTCGATTCCATTCGTTGCCGCTTGCGGCATTAGGAAAATACATCTTCTCGCCGCATGGTAAATTAGAATGATTCGTTTTGTTCGTTGTTGAAAATGAAGCGTTTGGAACTTCCGAAACTTCAATTAAATAAAAATAGATAAGAATGAATTTTCTTGACAGAAACGAATTTAATTTTGAGCCTTCGCAGAAGGTGAAGGATGCCATCAAAGGTTTCGACCCGAAGGATTTGTGTTTCTACACACGCATCTATGACCAAGGGAAGAAGAGTGTGATTAGTGTCCGCGTGAGCGAGATTTACGGTGTGCCGGAGGAGCAGGTGCTGCTGGCGTATGGTGGAGAGGACATCTTGAAAAATTCCATCCACTATTTCCTGATGAAGGGCGACAACAGGAAAATTCTGATTCCAGAGTTCTCGTGGTGGTACTACAACCGGGTGGCCAGCGAGTGCGACGGAGTGTTTGAGATGTACCCTCTGCACGAGCAGGAGGACACGTTTGCCTACGATGTGGATGAAATCATCGAATACACCAACCGCATCCATCCGCGCATGCTGCTCCTGGCCTCGCCCAACAATCCGACGGGCAACAGCCTGAGCAGCGAGGAGATTGGCCGCATCATGGAGCACATTCCCGACGACACAATGGTGCTGGTGGATGAGGCGTATGCTTCGTTCATCACCAGTGATGTCGATTATATAGCCCCCTTGGTGAACAAATATTCCAACCTCATCATCTCGCGCACCTTGTCGAAGTTCTATGGTCTGCCCGGACTGCGCTGCGGCTTTGGCTTCATCGGCAAGGGACACGACCAGTTCCTCAGTTATGTGAACAAGTATCTGGGCTACAACCGCTTCAGCGAGGCTGTGGCACTGGCTGCACTGGACAGCGATGAGCACTACCGCAAGGTGGCTGAACAGATGGAGTGGGGAAGGCAGTTGTACAAGAAGGAACTGGGTGGTCTGGAAGGCTTCAAGGTATATAAGAGTGTGGCCAACTTCATCCTCATCAAGTATCCCCTTGCCATCAAGGAGCCGCTGCAGAAGGCTCTGGCAGAAGAGCAGTATAAGATTAAGTTCATGGGCGACCCGGGGCTGGAGTCGTGTCTGCGCATCACGCTCGGACGACCCGAACAGACACAGGTGGTGTGCGACACCATCAAGAAGGTTTACCTCAACTAAAAACTAAAAGTTAAAAACTAAAAGTTAAAAACTAAAAACTAAAAGTTAAAAACTAAAAACTAAAAGTTTAAGTTACTTTGCTAATGGTACACAGTCCGAATGGAGGATACTTATACTTTTCACTTTTAGTTTTTAACTTTTCACTTTCAACTCTAAACCCTAACATGAAAGCAGTGATTCTTGCAGCGGGCATCGCCTCGCGCCTGCGTCCGCTCACCAACAATTGTCCCAAGTGCCTCCTGAAGATTGGGGAGAGAAGTCTCCTGCAACGTTCGATGGACGGCCTCATCAAGAACGGCATCAAGGAGTTTGTGGTGGTGACGGGCTATCTGCACGAGCAGATTGAGGACTTCCTGAAGAACCAGTATCAGGAGGTGCCTATCACTTTCATCCACAACGAACTGTATGCCTCCACCAACAACATCTACTCGCTGTGGCTGGCACGTCCTGAGGCTGAGGGGAAGGACATCTTGCTGCTGGACAGCGACATTGTGTATGACCCCGAAATGGTGGGAAGGCTGCTCCGCTCGGAGCATGAGGATGTGCTGGCCCTGAACCGCCATCCGCTGGGCGAGGAGGAGATGAAGGTGGTGCCAGACGGGGAGGGTCGTGTGAGGGAAATCAGCAAGACATGCCGCATCGAGGATGCCATCGGCGAGTCGATTGGCATAGAGAAGATGTCGGCTGCCTACACGAAGGCTCTCTACAGGGAACTGCAACCGATGATGGAGAAGGAGGGGCTGGAGAATGTTTTCTACGAGAAGGCTTTTGAACGGCTGATTCCGCAGGGACACACTTTCTGGATTGAGGACACGTCTGACCTCTTCTCGACAGAACTGGACACGGTGGAAGACTTCAACACTGCCAAGGAACTCATCCCTGCAGAACTATATTAACCACCAGCCCACCAGCCCACGCGCTGGGCGATTTTTCACTCTTAACTAAAAACTAAAAGTTAAAAACTAAAAGTTTAAGTTACCTGATGGCACACACCCCGAATGGGGGATACTTTCACTTTTAACTTTTAACTTTTCACTCTCAACCTTAAACTCTCAACAGACCCTCTCATGGCTTCCTACGACATTCGCCCCCTGCAACTACGTATCCTGCGCATCCTCATGGCCGTCCACCAGGTGTGCCACGAGCATGGGCTGCGCTACTACATCATTGCAGGGACTCTGCTGGGGGCTGTGCGCCACAAGGGGTTCATCCCGTGGGACGATGACCTCGACATCGGCATGCCGCGCAAGGACTACGACCTGCTGATGGCGCATGCCAAGGAGTGGATGCCTGCCCCATTCGAGGTGGTCAGTTATGAGACTGACAAGGACTACCCGCTGCCTTTTGCCAAGGTTCAGGATGCCAGCACCACGCTCATCGAACGGATGCACCTGAGGTATCTGGGCGGCATCTACATTGATGTTTTTCCGCTGGACGGCATGACGGCCAACCCCTGGGTGCAGCGATGGCACTTTGCCCGATATTTTTATCTGAAGAAGGTGCAGTATTTCCTCTGCCGAGACCCTTTTCGGCACGGGCATGGCCCTTCCTCGTGGATTCCCCTGCTGTGCCGACGGTTCTACACGCTGGAGGGGGTGCAGGAGAAGATGAAGCGCATGCAGAAGGCTTACGATTTTGACGAGTCGGCCCTGGTGGTTGACCACGACGACGGCAGGAAGGGCATCATGCCACGGGAGACGCTGGGCTGCCCCACCCCGATTGTCTTTGAGGGGGAGACGGTGATGGGTGCGGAACACCCCGATGCCTACCTGAAACAGAAATATGGCGACTACATGACGATTCCTCCGGGGCCGAAGCAGAGGCAACACAACTTCCATCTGCTGGACTTGGAGAACAGTTATAGAGCGCTGCAGAACGAATAGACAAGAACTCATACGACAAACGGATTCATGGATTTGACAGGATTCTCTATCTTGATTCCCTCATGGAATAACCTTCCTTTTCTGAAACTGTGTGTGGAGAGCATTCGGGAACACTCATGCCTGCAACACCAGATTATCGTTCACGTGAATGAGGGTGCTGACGGAACTCTTGACTGGGTGAAGTCGGAGGGGCTGGACTATACTTTTTCGGAAAAGAACATCGGGGTGTGTCTTGCCATGAACTCGATGCGCCGCCTGGTGAAGACGGACTACATCTTTTTCATCAATGATGACATGTATGTGCTTCCGGGATGGGACAAGGTGCTGATGGAGGAGGTGAAAAGCCTGCCCGACAATCTTTTCTATCTGTCTGGCACGATGATTCAGCCTCACGACCAGAAGGATGTGGGGCTTTGTGCCGACTTTGGCGACTCTGTGGAGACGTTTCAGAAGGAGCGGCTGCTGAAGGAATACAAGACGCTGCCCTACGGGGACTGGCAGGGGGCCACTCGCCCACCCACACTGGTTCACCGAGATATATGGGACTTGGTGGGAGGCTACAGCATCGAATACTCTCCGGGCATGTATAGCGACCCTGATTTCACGGCCAAACTTCTCATGGTGGGTGTGCGCTACATGAAGGGGCTTGGGGACTGCCGCGTATATCACTTTGAGACTAAGACCACAACCCGAATCAGGAAGAACGACGGGGCTGTGCAGTTCCTGCTCAAGTGGGGAATCTCAAACTCTATCATGAGGCAGTTCATCACACGCCAAGGGGAGAGATGGGGCCTCAGGTCGCAGCCTCATGACCTCGACACCATCAAGGAAAAGAAGAGGTGGGCGCGCATAAAGGGACTCTACTATCTGGCGCTGAGGGGATTTGGCGTTTGTTTTGACCTGACCAAATTGCCGAACTGACTAATCATATCAATCACTCTTATCTCTATATGCAGACAAACATCTATATAGTCAACCATCCGCGTTCGCCGCAAGACAAGCAGGTGTATATGCAGAGTTTTTGCGAAGCATGGATGGCCCAAGGCGGAAAGGCGGTGGAACAGAGCCAATGGATGAGGCATCGCCTCGTCCGCCACTTGTTCAAGATGCTGGCACTTTCTCCTCTGCCCCTCCGAAGAAAGGGGAAGACTTTTCTCGTCTGCTCGCGTGGAGGCCATCTGCTCAAGTCTTCCCTGCCCTACCTTTTCCAGGGCGACATCATCCCCATGCTCTGGGACTGCTGGCCTTCCACCTGGAAAAGGCTGGAGCGCGACCTGCGCCTGCTGCACTGCAAACTGTGTTTCATCACCGCGTCGGATGTGGGCAAGGAGTTTGCCAGACGGCTGCCCGGTGTGAAGTTTGTGCATATCCCAGAAGGGGTCGATATCACCGACTATCAGGCAGGAAAGCCGCTGGCAGAAAGGGGTATTGACGTGTATGAACTGGGGCAGAAACACAAATATTTCCACAAGAAACTGATGGACGGCCGTCTGGAAGACTGCTGCAAGTTCATCTATAACCCGCAAAACCCAGACAAGGGGGCTTTGATGATGTTTGAAGACTGGAGCACCTTCACCCAGAAGGTGGCAGACTCGAAAATTGTCATCTCCTTCCCGCTCTGCATGCGCAACACCCGAGAGGATGGCGGCATCGACACGCTGACCATGCGCTTTTGGGAGGGGATGCTGTCAAGGTGCATCATCGTGGGCCATTGTCCGCAGGAGTTGATGGACCTGATTGGCTACAACCCCGTGATTGAGGCCGACTTTGTGGACCCCTGCAGCCAGATTAGGCACATTCTCAGCCACTTGGAGGACTATCAGGAACTGGTCAACCGCAACCGTGCCGTGGCCTTAGAGTATGCGCCGTGGGAGAAGCGCATGCCGCTCATCTTCCAAACCATAGAAGAATGCGGAGGTTGAACTCCTGAGAGTTCTCTTATGCCGCACTGACGTTAAGAAACATAAAAGGCGTACCCCTCGACTGCGGTATGCCGTACCCGAGGGGTACGACGCGCCACAGTCGAGGGGTACGCTTTTTTTATGCCTTCATTTCCGCATCAGATGCGACGGGGGTCACTTGAAGGCTGACTTGATTTTTTTCTTCTTCTCCCGACGACTTTCAAAGGCTTTCAACTCGTCGATGATGAAGTTGTAGCATTCGTCGGCATTCCATCCGCGCAGTTCGGCATAGCGCGCCACAATCTTCTTCATGGCTGGGCGCACATGAGTGAGGCGCATGAGGCTGCGCAGACACTCTTCCTTCGTGGGATTCTCCACAAAGTGCGAACGGTTGATGTCGATAGTGGTGAAACTCACGCCGCCCGGAGCCGCAGGGTCGGCATGATAGAGGAAATTGGACAGGTTGGTGTCGCCATGCAAGAAGCCTTTCTCGTGCATCTTCACGAGGAAGTGGGCCAACCCTTCAACCAGGTCATCGCGCTTCTCCCATTCTTCGCGCAGCACTCTGGCATCGGGGTCGCCACAGTAGGCTGACACCAGATAGCCCCGACGGAAGAGTCCCCACTTGTATTCCTCGATACAAGCGATGGGCGTGGGGGTGCTGATGCCCAGTTCCAGCAACTTGAGCCCGTAGGTGTAGGCCCGTTTTGCCTTGCTGGGACGAACAAAGGTGTAGTCAAACCGCTGGGGGAGCAAGGAGCGATGAAAGCGTTTCACCACAATCTTCTCGCCCTTCTCCTTGAAGATTCTCACTTGGTTGCGCTGGTCATAAACCAACACTCCCTCATGGTCAAATGCGTTAGGTACCTTTTCTATAAACTTCCTCAAGCATTCGTAGTCGGGATTGATGATATACTTATATTTCATAGACCTATTTTTATATTATTTTTCTTCATATATTCTCTGTAGGGCATGTCAAAATCTAAAAACATGAACTTATGCTGTATCTGCTTCTCCTTCGGAGGAGGTGTCATGTAGTCTCCATACATGTGGGTAAGATATTTGTCGGCATCGGACAGACCCATGAACGTTTTTCCCTCAAACTCATACGGCTTCGGCTCTGCCAGCCATTCTTTCTTGATGATGCCGTGTTCGCAGGAGTCGTAGTCTATCACATCGTCGTAATCGTCAAAACTGTATTTTGTCATCAGACTGTGCACTTTGTCCTGCAACCACTTCATGGAGAAGACCTTGTGGATGAGCAGCGGCCACCACGAACGAGGTCCCTTGCCGTGCTTGAAGGGGTCCCTGCCACGGAAGAAGAGGAGGTGGCGATAGAACTTGTAGGTCTTCAGATGGCTCTTCACAATGTCGGGGTCAGAAGGGATGCCATCCAGCGGAAAGATGTCCACATAGATGCCCTCAGGGAATTGGAAGTCGGGACGCTCTATCACCGTGGTGCTGCCATCCTCCACCTTGGCAAAGGGGTAAGGGTAGTCGGGGCGGTTGTGAGGCCCCAGCACCTCAAACGGCTCAGGCATCCACTCGTGGCAATGGGCCAGCAGGGTCTCGTAGTCGGGACGCGGCATGCAGATGTCCATGTCGTCATCCCAAGGAATGAAGCCCTTGTGCCGTACTGCACCCAGCATGGTGCCAGCCCACAGATAGTAGCGCAGATGGTGCTCGCGGCACACCTTGTCCATACACTCAAGCACCGGGACAAGCCTGCCCTGCAAGGTCTTGATGTCATAGTTTACAGTATGTATTAGTCGCATAATTAGTCTTTCCTTTCCATCGGCACCGAAAGCAATTCCTTATACAGTTTCATATATGCCGATATATTTTTGTCATAACTATATTCTTGCGCATGCCGTTTCACCCGCTCCCTTCGCTCCGCTCCTGCAGCATCTTGGCCGAAACTCGCAAGGTCCGCTTTCACCACAGTCGCCATCTCGCCGGGCTGCAAACTCTGCCACACCGTGGCACAGTCGCCACAAATCTCGGGCAGACAGGTGGCCGACGAGATGAACACGGGCTTGCCAAACTGCATCGCCTCGATGGCCGGAAGGCCGAACCCCTCGCCCACACTGGGGAAGAGAAACGCCTCGCAATGGTGGTAGAGCCACACCCGCTCGGCATCGGTGATTTTGCCCACCAGATAGGCATTCTTCGTCTCCAGACCCTCGATGTGTTCGCGCACCACTTGGGCAAAGGCAAAGTGGTCATCGCCGGCTATATAGAGGTCGTGGTCAGGGAAGTGGCGCATCATATCGACCAGCAAGTGGAAGTTCTTCTTCGGACGAATCTGGCCGATGGCAAAAAAGAACGGCCGCCCCGTGGCAAAGGCAGGCTTCTCTTCGGGCTTGCCCGTGATGTCCTCCACCCCATTGTAGATGACTCTCACCTGCTTGCCCTTCAGGTCGAACTGCTCTTCCACCTGCTTGCCCACATATTTTGAGATGCACGTCACGGCATCGGCTTGATTGATGGCTCGTTGCAAGATAAAATGATGCTTCTGCTGACGAATCCAGTTCTTTTCGGTCAGGTAGTTCAGGTCGTGGATGGTCAGCACAAACTTACTGCATTTCCCTCTCCTGCGCTTCAACTGCTGCTGGGTGGTGGAGTGCCACAAATCGACGGTGGGAAGTCCCTTGCGGAAATACTTGTGGAACTTCCGCCTGCAGTAGCAGACCTCCACCCGTGGCCCATAGTCTGTCTCATGGCCCATCGGCAGCAGGAAGTGGAACTGCAAGGACTCATCGTCCATCTTCGAGTACCACTCTGCATAGTTCTTGGCAATCTGCCCAAATCCACTGGTCGGATTGCCTATGTCGCAAAGGTCAAGCAAGACTTTTTTCTTTTCCATGGGGCAAAGGTAGTGAAAAAACGTGAAAAGTGAAGAATAATAAGTGAAAAATCTTGAAAAAGAAGTGATAGGAGTGTTCGCTCCGCTCAGAAGTTAAAGGCCGATACTTTGACATCAGCATCACATTCGGCTCTAACTTCTTTAACTCCTCTAACTCCTTTAACTCCTAAAAAAAACAGATTTTTCACATTTCACTTTCCACTTTTCACTTTATTTACTATCTTTGCCACCCAACAATCCAACGACTTATGAACATACTCGTCATCCGATTCCGCCAGATGGGCGATGCCATCCTCGCCACCGCCCTGCTCAACACGCTGCGCCACAACTTTCCCGAGGCGCAGATACACTTCGTGCTGAACGAAAAGATAGCCCCGCTCTTTCAGGGGCATCCCTCCATCGACCGCATCATCACCTTCGACGATGAGGAACGCCACCATTTTGTCCACTACCTGAAACGAGTGTGGGAGATTGTGCACCACACCCACTACGACATCATCATCGACATGCGCAGCACGGCCAACACCATGCTCTTTGCCCGCTTCTCGCCCCACACACCCTACCGCATCGGCGTGAAGAAGAGTTACACCCGACTGGCTTTTAACCACATGATTCCACCCTGTGGCAGCAAGTCGATGGTGGAGCATGACGTGAACTTTGCCTCACCGCTCAATGCCATCAAGCCCATCGAACCTGTCAGAGAGTTCACCCTCCACATCACGGAGGCCGAGAAGAAAGACTTCGGTCTCTACCTGCAGCAACAGGGCCTCGACCTCACGAAACCAATCATGCTGGCCAACGTGACGGCCAAACTGGCCTCGAAGGTGTGGGACGAAGACCGCATGGTGTGGGTGCTCAGTCAGTTCATCCAGGAATACCCGGAGTGGCAAGTTGTCTTCAACTATGCCCCAGGACAAGAAGAGGAGAATGCGCGCCGGGTTTACAAGAAACTGAACCGCCCCCGCCAAGTCTTCATCGACGTGCAGGCCCGTTCCTCGCGCCAACTGGTGGCCATGGGCTACTTCATGACCCTCTTCTTCGGCAACGAAGGCGGAGCGCGCCACATCATGCACGCCGCCGGATGCCCTTCTTTCGTCATCTGCGCCCCGGGCAACAGCAAGACCGTGTGGATTCCACAGAACAAGGTGCTGGCCGAAGGCATCGCCCCCACCGACTTCGCCACCTCGAAGGAACTGACCAAGATGAGCCGCGAAGCACAATACGCCCTCATCACCCAAGAACGAGTGTGGGAACGGCTAAAAGACTTCACTTCACGTCTGCAATAGGCTTTTCCACCCTCTTTTTAGGGATTTTCCTATCATCCTTGCATTCTTTTTCCCCTAACTTTGCCGCACTTTTCAGTCTCCTATGGCCGAAAGGTGCGTTTTTTTACATCATAACAAACATTTTTTCATGAACACACCCATTTAAGTTTCCCAACCAGCCCATTCGATGAGCCTTGAGTGACAGCCCTTGGTGTGTTCTTTGACATTTTGCCACATTTTCCTTTTTTCATCATTAACCCAACGTGAGTTCGGTATAAGAATTACGCCTTCGGCGGCTTTAGAAAAATAAGAAAAAACAAAAGAAAATAAGAAAAAATAGAAAACGTGAAATGCTTTTTGCTTGTGTTTTTTTATTTTTTCTTGTTTTTCTAAAGCCCGCGAAGCGGTAAAAAAGATTTCCGAACCGTAAGTTCTCTTCACCGAACTCACGTTAAAAACCACGAACCTTGAATAAAAAATGTTTGCTTATGATTTACAAAATCAAACTCGAAAATCTCAAAACAGGCGAGGTGGCCTACATCACGGCCCGCGCCAACGAGAAGGCAGAAGTGCTCTGCCCCAAAATCAAGATTGCCCTCTCCCTCCCCTACCTGGACCATGGCTACCACCGTTTCATCAGCCACGGAGTCACCTACGTCATCAACGAACACGTGGAATGGGAGCCAGAGTTGCGGTGGGAGTACGACCTGAAGTCGGGGCCTTACCGAAGTAGCGAACGAATCAGCGTCAGAAACATCTTCACCACGCTCGGTTCCTCCATTCTCTACACCCAGGACGGCTTCTTTGCCCATGAACAGAAAGTCCGCTGCACGTTTGTACAGCGGACTTCTCATTAGCCTTTCCCGCACCGATGTCCCGTCATCGGTGCAGTTCCTCCCGAGGGAGGTCATTCAGTTCTATCACTTCCAAGTCCTTGATTTCCTTTCCATCAATGACGAAGCGCACCAGTGTACGCACCTCATGAAACCCGTAGCGACCTGCTGCACCAGGGTTGATGTGCAGGCACTGGATGGTGGGGTCGTGCATCACCCTGAGCAGATGGGAGTGGCCCGAGATGAACAGTTGTGGAGGTTTGGCATAAATCTGGCGGCGGATGCTGGCATCATACTTGCCGGGATAGCCGCCAATATGCTTCATCAGCACCTCCACTTCCTCACACTTCCAGCGATAGACCTCCGGGAAGCGTATGCGCACGTCGCCGCTGTCAATGTTGCCATAGACCGCACGGAGCGGTGCAATCTCGGCCAGGCGGTCGGCCACCTCCATCGAGCCGATGTCGCCTGCATGCCAGATTTCGTCACACTCCTTGAAGTGTTTCCTGTAGCGCTCGTCCCAGCATCCGTGGGTGTCTGAAAGAAGTCCTATGTGGGTCATATACTGTGGATTATGGATTATTGAAAAGGAGAAATCTCAGGGAGACCTAAGAGAACCTAGGAGAACCTAGGAGTGCCTAGGAATGCCTAGGAAGACCTAGGAAGACCTAGGAAGACCTAGGAAAGCCTACAACTCAAACACCAGTGGCACCACCACCTTCAACACCACGTTGCGTCCCATGTTATACACTCCCATGCGGCCAGTGGCTGCGTTGATGTCGGTGTATTTCAGTCGGCTCAAGTGGCTCTGGTAGGCACGGTTGAAGAGGTTCTCGGCAGTCACGTAGAGTTCGGCCACCTTCTTTCCCCCGATGAGGAGGTCGGTGCCAGCCGAGAGGTTCACCAGCGTGTAACTCGGTGTGGCGGTCTCGGTGTCGTCCTGGCAGTAGTAGTGGTTCTGGCGCAGAAAGCACTCCAGCCCTGCTGCCACGTAGGCGTTGTTCAGCACCCGTCCGTGGTGAGTCAGTTCATATTTCAGTTCCGAAGTCCAGCGCGGTGCGGGGGTGAAGGGCAGATAGCGCGTATCCTTGGGCTGATTCAGTTGCCGCGCATCCACCAGCGAGAAGGTGTTGCCGAAGTGGAGGCTGTGGATGGGGTGGACATCCACGCCCACCTCGAAGCCCAAGAGCCGGGCATCGCCCTGAGTGTATTCATAGGTGCGGTAGCCCTCTTCCATCACCTCGTCGATGCGCTTCGAGAAGATGTAGTTGTCGATGCGGTTGGCAAACAGAGCCACCTGTGCCGACACATAGCGCGAGGTGAAATCGACTCCGAGGTCAGCCTGCCAACTATACTCCGCTTTCAGATGGGGGTTGCCCAGTTCGTAGCGCACGGTGCCTTCGTGCACACCGTCGCTGCCCAGTTCGCTCATGTTGGGCGCACGGAATCCGCGAGCCAGGTTCAGACGCACGTTCAGGTGGTCGGTGGCGTTCCACACGGCACCCACACTGCCCGTCACTCCGCCGAAGTCGCGCGAGTGGAAGTCCATGTGGCGGTGGTCGTAGCGCACACCGCCGTTCAGCGTCCAGCGGTCGAGGGTCTTGCTCACCGTACCGTAGCCGCCGATGTCGAAAAGCCTGTACTCTGGAATGAGCGACTCCTCACCCAGATTGCGCGACCGCTGCCACATGCCGTTCACGCCTGCCGCCACCTTCCAGCCGTCAAACTCGTGGGTGAGGTAGCGCACATCGTAGGTCACGGTGTGGAGTTTGAAGAACAACTCATACTCGTCGGCACTCTCCTCAAACTCCTGACGGCGGTTCTGCTGATAGCCCACCGTGGCCTTCAGCCAGCCTCTCTTCAGGTTGAGCGAATTGTCCCACACGGCCTTATAGTGCTTCACCTGCTGAAAGGGCAAGGTCTTGTGATAACTCTTCACTCCAAACTCCTCACTCCTAACTAACTCACCCGTCTCCTCGTCGCGTTCACCCTCCACAATGCTGGGGGTGAGGTGATAGGCCGTCCACGTCAGATAGGAGTGGCCCCACTGCTTCTCCAGTCCCAGCATCATGCGCCCGGCACGTTCTCTGAACTGAGAACCAGGTACGTAGCCATCATACTTGTTCTTATAGGCATGCGCCATCTTGTCGGAGAAACGTGCGTCCCACACGAAGCCTCCATGATTGCCGGCCCCATTGACCGAGTAGGCAAAGAGTCCGTTGTTCGTCTGATATTCCGTACTCAGGTTGGCCCGTATCTCGCCGTCGAGCGGAGAGGGCGCACGATGCAGAATCAGCACACCAGCCATGGCATCGGAGCCATACATGAGCGAGGCAGGGCCTTTCAGAATCTCCACCGACCCCACTCCGTTGCCATCTACCTCGATGCCATGCTCGTCGCCCCATTGCTGGCCCTCCTGCCTCACTCCCTCGTTCATCACCACAATGCGGTTGTAGCCCAGACCACGGATGATAGGCTTCGAAATGCCTCCGCCCGTGGTCACCTGCGCCATGCCCGGCTCTTTGGCCACCGCGTCGATGATGTTGGTCGAGGTCGTCTGTCGGAGTTCCTTGCCCGTCACCACCGAGATGGGTGCCGTGGAGTGTTTCAGTTTCGTGTCACCCGTCACACCCGTCACCATCACTTCGTTCAGTTGCAGATGGCGGTAGAACACATCGGTTGAATCTTTTGCATGCTGCACACCACACGTGTCCAGCCTCACCTGTGCTGTCGTGGCCGTAGCATAGCACAACAGCGACAGGAACATATATCTTGTCTTCATTGTTTTTTCTGTTTATATAAAATATGTATGTTTGTGTGTTAGTATCTCCTATTGGCAGACAACTCTTGCCGGAGGAGCGCGCAAACAGACAAAGCCCCTTGTTCTCGAAACAACCCTTTGCGTTTCAGAACCATAAGGAACAACATAAAACAGAACATGGGAAACAAAAACCACAGCCGCCGCCACAAGGAAAGGCATTGTGAGGAACTGGCAGAGCACACAGTCGAACGAACAGAAGGTCTGACTGCTGATGTGGCCCGCATGAGGCAGATGGTGCACACACTCCTCACAGTGGTCGCCGCCAGTGTGGCTGGCCGGATGCACGTGCAGAGACGAAAAAATCAGCATTGGCAGCAGCACCGCCAACAGCACCCAAGAGGAATAATATCGTCTGGCCGTCTCTTTCACGGCTGCAAAGGTAGAGAAAAAACACCTATCTGCCAAAAGAGAAGTCTAAAAACATCACAGACAAGACAAAATTTCATCCTCTGTCAGTCCGAAAGTTTAACGGAGTTTAATTGGACGGGGTGAAAGTTTAACGGAGTATAAAACCTTTGACAAAGTGGCAGTTAGGCACGATTGTTGCTCTTTAGTTAAGCAGAACGTCGAACGAGACGGGCGGGAAAAACAAAGCCCCGCACACCTCAACCGAACGACTAAAACAAAACAAAATAATCATAAACAACTTAAAAAAACTAAGGAGGACAAAACTATGATGCCTACAGTTTATTCAACCAGAAATCAAGGATGGATTCCTTCATTGTTCAACGACTTTTTCGATGACAACTGGATGCCAACCATTAAATATCAGGGCACGACACCAGCCATCAACGTATCGGAAGACGAAAAAGAGTACAAAGTGGAAGTGGCTGCTCCTGGCATGACCAAGAACGACTTCAGCATCCAACTCACCAGCGACGGCGACATCGTCATCAGCATGGAGAAGAAGACCGAAAACAAAGAAGGCGACAAGAAGGACGACAAGAAAGACGACAAGAAGACCTATCTGCGTCGCGAGTTCAGTTACAGCAAGTTCGAGCAGAGGTTCTCACTGCCCGAGAATGTGGAGAAGTCGAAAATCACAGCCGGCATGGCCGACGGTGTCTTGACCATCAACATCCCGAAGAAGACCGAGGAAGAGAAGGCCAAAGAGACTCTGCACATCGAAATCAAGTAAGACCACACTTGACACCAAGACTGAAGAGGCGGTGCTCCGACCGGGGCATCGCCTCTTCTTGTTTTATCTCTCCTCCACAGCCTCTCAACCGACGTCCCCGATGTCGATGAACCGATGTCCCCGACGTCGGTCGGTCGATGTCCCCGACGTCGGTTTTGGGGCTGTGGAAGCATCGGTTGAGAGGATGTGGAAATATCGGTGCAGAGGTTACGGAAGAGGGACAGAAGCGGTTTCGGAAAAGTGCAAAAGGTGGATACGTCGGAAAGAGAGTGGGAAAGGTAAAGTGACATGAAAACATAAGACAATTAGTAAGGAATAGAGACATATATGTATTCATATTCCGAAAATCAAAAAAACAGTAAAGAAATACAACCCAAAAGTTGTTTCATTCAAATAATTTGTTTTACTTTGCACCAAAAAGGAAGTGAATCATGACTTATGATAGCATAACTGATGATGGTAGGCTTTGGGCTGTCAGGTATGACGACAGCCCAGACAATGCGCTCTACATGCTTTTTGAGCAATGGAACGACGTGAGGTGGCTTTACCAGTTCTTTAAGGAGAACATGGCAGACTTGATATCGTATTTCAAGATAACTGATGTCAACGAAGCCATTTACGATACGATAGAGGATAGTGAGCGATTACAATGTTTGATTATGGACATCTCGCCAGAAGCGGATTTGGACAAACTTTTCAGACCGTTGGAGAATAGTCGTTTCACCGATGTACTGCTTGGCAAAGAAAAGGCTCGGCTGAAGGATGTTTATAGGCATGCTTCATGGCTTAGAATCTATGCCATTAAGTTGGAACCTGGAATCTATGTCATAACGGGTGGTGCCATTAAACTCACTCGTACCATGCAAGAGCGTGAACATACGCTCCAAGAGTTGGCAAAGATGGAAAAGGTACGTTCTCATCTGTTGGCAAACAATATAGTTGACAAAGATTCTTTTGTGGATTTTCTGAGCGAATTAGTTTAAAATAAAAAGGAGGTATATATGAAAGAGGTAATTGCACGACTGAAGGAACATCAGTCAACGACACCTTCAAAATGGAGGGAGAGGGCAGAGTGGAGGCAGCAGAACAAATCGTGGCTGCGTCACTCCCAGCGCATTGCTGTGAAAATGCTGGAGAAGATGGAAGAACTGGACTTAACCCAGAAACAGTTGGCTGAACTGATGGGATGTAGCCAGCAATATGTTTCGAAAGTTCTGAAAGGTCAGGAGAATCTTTCTCTCGAAACCATGTCTAAAATCGAGGATTGTCTGAACATTTCTATACTCCAAGAGGAACTTATAAAAGTGGATTGGAAATAGAGCTATTCTTGTCATTTCACACATATATCATTCGTTCTTGTAAAACGCCATTGACGCATATCTTTTTCTTTCGGTTTTTTCATTTCCATGATTTCCACATCTCTTTTTCCCTTGTATTCGTAATCATATTTATATACGTTTTCTCTTGAAGATGTTTTAAGAGCATTGTGAGGGACATCTGTTGCTTTATCAATCCACACAATGTTATTTTTGTTTCCTTCTATTAAAGAAAAGCCATTGATGAAATCATAAAGATAAGTCGAACGGTTATCATATGGGGCTTCCCCTTCCTTGTATTTCTTCTTTGTTTTAATAAATGATTTAGTACTCATGTCATATATTGCATAAGCCCTAATCAATGCAGATGCCCTATATTTACGTTTCTCATTTTCAAAGGTTATGTCCAGTCCTGAAACATGGGCGTGTAGGGTCATTAATGGGAAATAAGGGAGTTTTCTACATGGAAACATTCCCTTTCTGTAATCCCTATGATAAACTATAGGGTCAGGATCAATGGTGTTCCTGATTGGACTATCTTCTTCTGGATGAATGTAAAACTCGACAGTCTTGATATAGATACGATAGTCGTTTCTCACTTGGATGTAGCCATCATATAAAATGGTCATGGCTATATCTTCAAATTTATTCATAAGATTCGTATCATTGAATTCATCTACATCCATATTATGGAAGTTCTTTAATTTGTCATAAAGTTTCATTTTTCTTTGATTTTGGGGTTATATATTCAGATTATTGGCACAAATATACAAACAATCCATTAAAATGTGAAAGTATTTATTGTTTTTAGGTTTTTATCGGATAAATCTCATCTCACTAATTTGAATTTTGATTACTCAAAGTTTTGCAAGGCATTCAAATATGCACTCTTAAATTGTTTCTGGTAATTCTTTACTTTCCTCTTCTTTAGGCAAATCCACGAGAATATTCCATGTGGAGCAGTTCAGCGCACCACCATCATCGACGAGGCTTTCACACCCCCATATACGGTGGCATTCACATTCAGGAAAAGCATCGGCTATTTGTTGAAAGGCTTTTGTGCCCAACTTATCTTCCGCCATAGGAATAAAGATATGTTGGCCTACATGCAGAAAATTGAGATAGGCCCAACTCCTATCGGTATAGGTGCCATAGTGGAGTTCTGTGATGTCGAAATAAGGCTGCAAAGCAGACAACAATCTCTTGCGCAACGCTTTATCAACGTCACAATAGTTGTTGAGCAACACATGACCATTACCCATATATCTTACCATTCCATCAGAATGACCGTACTCCTCATACGAGTCTTGAGGAATCAGCACAATTTCTGCTTCCAATAGCGAACTGATGGTGTCGATCAGTGTGTTTCTGTCGTAATGCGGGTTTTCCTTGATGATTTTGTCTGTCATGATGACCTTATCGCCACAACTGATGATGTTGCCACCATCAAGTATAATGTCAGAGTGCATCACCTGTATGCCAAGTTCAGAAAGAATGGCAGAAGTGTCAGGTTTATACTCGGGATAGTCTTTCAGATAGTCGGGATCATAGCGAAAGAGCACAAATTTGTCTTTGCTGACTTGCACAGGCATATAATCCCGTGCCCAGATATGAAGGGGCGAAGCGCTTTGTGGCAAGAATCCCCATGCCATTCTATTGTGATGAAGATGTCCCACAACTCTGCTCGTCATATCTACATATTTTACATGTTTCAATCCTTCTGCAAAATATACAATATTAGTATCATAATTTGTAATCATAATAATTAATTTTTTAATATTCAATTGCTTACGTTTTACCGCAAAGGTATATACTTTTTCTTCTGCTGACAAAACTTTTCGGTTAAATCTTGTTAAGGTTTCCGAAAGAGTTATTTAAAACTAAATATATAATAATCAACTATTTATACAACAATCATCAATTACATAATAGTAAACCATATACTATTGTCGTATGAACCATAAAGAATACTTGTGTAAATGTTTCTTTTGAAAGAAAGAGAAATATACATGAGTTTCTTTTCTTTATCGTGACAAAAGTGCAAGATATATCGTTAATCATTGGTTCCAATCATTTTATTTTTGTGAAGTAAGAGATTATCAATCAAGAATTTTCCGTAATGTGGGCTATGCCGAAGTTACTGGCACTCGGAAAAGTACAAATAAATTTGGCTTTTCACTCGTTTTTCCGTAACTTTGCACCCACAAATATTAAAGGAATAGTGCTTAACGTTATGGAATTCAAGAGAAACATTGTCATCACGGGTGGTGCTGGCTTCATTGGCAGCCACGTGGTTCGCCTTTTCGTGAACAAGTATCCCGAGTACAAAATCATCAACCTCGACAAGTTGACTTATGCAGGTAACCTCGCCAACCTGAAGGATGTGGAGGACAAGCCCAACTACAAGTTCGTCAAGATGGACATCTGCGACTTCGATGCGTTCTACCAGTTGATGCAGGACGAGAAGATTGACGGCATCATCCATCTGGCGGCTGAAAGTCATGTGGATAGGAGCATCAAGGACCCCTTCACCTTTGCCCGCACCAACGTGATGGGTACGCTGAGCCTGTTGCAGGCTGCCAAACTCTACTGGGAGAGCCTGCCCGAGGGATATGAGGGCAAGCGTTTCTATCACATCTCGACGGATGAGGTGTATGGCGCCTTGAAACTGACAAACCCCGAGGGCGTGGAAAGTCCGTTCACCACGACAGCATCGAGTGCAGAGCATCATGCTGCCTATGGCAAGGATTTCTTCTTGGAGACCACGAAGTATAACCCCCACTCGCCCTACTCGGCCTCGAAGGCCAGCAGCGACCACTTCGTGAGGGCTTATCACGACACTTACGGCATGCCCACCATCGTGACCAACTGCTCGAACAACTATGGTCCCTACCAGTTTCCGGAGAAGTTGATTCCGTTGTTCATCAATAACATCCGCCACCGCAAACCCCTACCCGTCTATGGCAAGGGAGAGAACGTGCGCGACTGGCTCTATGTGGTGGACCATGCCCGTGCCATCGACACCATTTTCCACCACGGCAAGGTGGCCGAAACCTACAACATCGGCGGCTTCAACGAGTGGAAGAACATTGACATCATCAAGGTGGTCATCAAGACGGTGGACCGTCTGCTGGGCCGCCCCGAAGGTGCCGACCTCGACCTCATCACCTACGTGACCGACCGTCTGGGCCACGATGCTCGCTATGCCATCGACTCGCGCAAGTTGCAACGCGAACTCGGTTGGGAACCCAGCCTCCAGTTTGAGGAAGGCATCGAAAAGACCGTGAAGTGGTATCTGGAGAATGAGGCTTGGATGGACAACATCACCAGCGGCGACTATGAGAAATACTACGAGGAGATGTATAAGAACAGGTAGCATAGGAAAACCTAGGAGAGCCTAGGAAGTCCTAGGAAGTCCTCGGAGAGCCTAGGAGAGCCTAGGAAATCCTAGGAAATGCTATAATCTATAAAGTCCAGAAAACCTTAGACAACAATGACCACCGAGCAACGAGTCCAAAAAGGCATATCCTACTTCAAGCAGGGCTACAACTGTGCCCAGTCCGTCGTGCTGGCCTTTGCCGACCGCTACGGACTGGACGAGCCTTTCGCTGCCCACATCTCCGGCTCCTTCGGCGGAGGCATCGGCCGAATGCGAGAGACCTGCGGCACGGCCTGCGGCATGTTCATGTTGGCTGGACTGGAGGTGAAGGGCGACTACCCCGACCAGGAACTCAAAAAGAAGAACTACGAGGTGGTGCAACGGCTGGCAGCCGACTTCAAGGCCGAGACGGGCAGCCTCATCTGTAAGGAACTGCTGGGACTGAACAAGCGGCGCGCCGACGGCACCATGCCCGAAATCAAGATTGTGGCCACACCCGAACCTCGCACCGACGAATACTACAAGAAACGTCCCTGCATCCGTATGGTCGAAACTGCCATCCGCATCTACTGCCACTATCTGGACGAAGTGGGAGAAATCGCCCCGAATTGACCTTTGGACTTTACGTTTTAGGGGGGAAAGCAGGCCACACCGCCTGTTTTTCCCCTTTTTAGCATCTGTCAACGCATTTCTTTCCACTTTTTTTTGTAGTTTTGTGCGTTTATTGTATAGAATGTGACGCGCATGAGAAACGGAGAAACTTTCATCATACCACTACTTATCTTCATGTTGACATCGTGTGTGAAAGACAGCGTGGAGGTGGACTCCCACACCAATCCGCCCGCTGCCGTCTCTTTCGATGCCCAACTGGCGCAAAAACAAAACACACGTGCTGGCTATGTAGGCGAAATGACCACCAGCAAACTGAAAGACACCGATGCCACCACTGGCGGATTTGGCGTGATGGCTTGCCACACAGGCACTGACAAGTGGGCCTCATGGAAGAGTGGCACAGGCACCCTGATGAACTTCATGTATAACCAACAAGTGGCCTGGGACGATGCCAACAGCCGCTGGAATTACTCGCCCGTAAAATACTGGCCCAACGGAACGGATGCGGCCAATGCGAACGGCTCGCCCTCCAACACGGCCACCGAGGCGGCACCGCAATACCTGAGTTTCTTTGCCTACGCACCCTACGTGGAGGTGATACCTTCGACGGGCACACTCACCGATGTCACCAAGGGCATCGTCGGCATGACCGCCAACACCGCCGAGGCCGAAGCATCCTACCTCACCTACAAGACCGACGGCACCACCGAAGCCACCACCGAACATCCGTTCCCTGCCTACGACCCTCTCTACAACGTCGATTTGCTCTGGGGCGTGAGAGGTGCTTTCCAATACAAAGAAGCCGACGGCACCGACAACCCCGACCCTGCCCTCACGGCACTGGGTGCTGCCCACAACATCGACCTGACCAAGCAGACGGTGGATGAGCAGGTGAGTTTCCTCTTCAAGCATGCACTGGCCAAGTTCTCCATCACCGTGCAGGGACTCTTCGACCACACCGACAACGATGATACCTCGGTGCTCTATCCCGACGACGTGGACAAGGACACGAAAATCCTCATCGAGAGTGTGAGCATCAGCCCCTTCTTCACCGAAGGGAAGATGTACTTCGCTCCTGCCACCGACAACGCATCGGCTCCCCATTGGGAACCGACGGCAAGCACCGAACAGACCCTCACCATCGACGGCATCAACATCAACGCCACACTGGGCGACACCTACAAGGTGGCAGGTGAGGACAGCACCTACCACCACGACTTTCTGGTCGATACCAATGGCGACACGGAGGCCGCCAAGGAGAAGTTCGATGCACTGCCCATTGGCGTGACCCACACAGAAGTGCCACTCCTGAACGACGGCACCTTCCAGTTCATGGTCATCCCCACCAACGACTACATCAGCGCTTCCACCCCCACGACGGTGAGGATGGTTTACTATGTCATCACCTACGACACCAACCTGACACTCAACACACCCAAGTTCTACTCCATCGTGAAGAACGACATCACCGCCACCTTCGACAACTTTGCCTTCGAGGGCGGAAAGTCGTACCAGTTGCGTCTGCAACCGGGCCTGACCACCGTGAAGTTTGAGGTGAGTGTGGATGACTGGGAAACACCCATCACTCTCACACCGATGGTGGTGGAATGGAACAGCAAGACGGTGGGAGAATATAACCTCGACGACAGCAACACCGAATAACCACCACGACTCCTTAAAGAAATATCATGCACCCAAACAGACCCATGAAACCCATCAACTACATATTGACACCCCTGCTGCTGACAGCCCTGTTGACCGTCGGCTGCTCGGACGACGAACAGACGGCTGACAACACGACTGCCGCACTCCAACTGAACCTGAGCGAGGAACCCTGGCAGGGAGAGACACTGCAACTGACACGGGCCACGGTCACCGAGGAAGCACTGAAGACTTCGACCGCAGGTTTTGGCCTCTACTGCAGCGGGTTCAAGATGGCTGACAAACAGGTAACTTGGGATGCCACCCACCAACGATGGAACTACGGCAACCTCCTGCTGTGGAAACACAACAGGGAAACCACCGTTAATATGTATGCCTACGCTCCCTATGATGGCGATGGAACATACGCCGATGGCTCCTCATTCACCGTCTCTGATGGAACACTCATGTTCACCACCACCATCGGCAACACAACCGACCTGCTCTGTGCGGGCAAGACGAATGCCAAACAGACCGATGACCAAGGTACCGTGACCCTCAAGTTCCAGCATGTGCTGGCAAAACTCTCCTTCGGCACCATCACTAACCACTACGGAAGACCCATCACGCTCAAAAGCATCTCTGTGACAGGCACACTCTACACCCGTCGACAACTGACGATGGCAACGGGAGTGTGGAGCGATGAGGGGGCTATAACCAAATTATCGGACAAGCCATACAGCTCGCTCAATCAGAACGTGGCGGCTGGAGAGACCACAGACTTCACCACCTCGGACACACCCCTGCTGCTGATTCCTGGCCCATCGGTCAGCATCACCTTCACCATCAGCACCACCGACTTTGGCACCGAGTCCTTCACCTTCAGCAACATACCGCTCGAAAAAGGGGTGAACAAGACCCTCAACCTCACCATCAACAACAACTTCGAGGTGGTCATCACCGACTAAACTCACTGCAACATGAAGAAACTCTATTCCTGCATATCATCCCTCCTCTGCCTTGCGGCTGCCCTGCTGACAAGCAACTGCACAGCCGACAACGAAGGCACAACGGAGTCGCCCCAAGGCACCGCCATCACACTGAGTGCCACCGTGGAAGGACAGAACACCCGCGCTGGCAGCACGGGAGTCATCGACTACAGCACACTGGCCACAGCCGACTATGGCTTCGGCGTGTTCTCTTCCTCCGCTTCAGACGGTTTTACCAGTTGGCTCAACAACACCAAGGTCTCCTACAACGGCAGTGAAAGTTCCCCCGTGGCCAACCCCGAAGACCTCTACCTCTATCCGAGAAACTGGACCTATGAAGACACTAAATACTGGAAAGAAGACACCAAGATTTCGTTCTATGCATACGCTCCATATGTGGCAGCAGGCAGCGGGACAGGCATCACCGATGTGAGCAGAAACACGGCTGGCGACCCCACCGTGACCTACACCATCGCCACCACACCCGATGCAGGCGTTGACCTCCTCTGGGGCATCAATGGCGACACAGGACTGCCGTGGACTGATGCCACACTGAAACAGACGGGTGGCCCCATCCTCTTCACCTTCCGCCATGCCTTGGCTGCCATCGGTTTCCATGTGCAAGCCATCATCGACCAAGACAACAACACCGCCGACCTGACCGACGAGTCAGAGGTGGCCAACCTGCTGGGAGACGGCGGACGCTACATAATAACGGTGAAGAAACTGACCATCAGCGGAAATTTCTACCCAACAGGAGTGCTCAACCTAAAGAACACCACACCCAACGAACCTTTATGGGAAGACCTTGGCTCGGCCACGAATACCACCCTCAAGGTGAATAATGACCTTATCAATGCAGCGTTCAGACATCCTGAAGGAAGTACAACCGAGACTATCATGACGACGAATAGCCTAACTGGTATCACCCAATCAGCCCAACAACTCCTCATCGCCAACCACACCACGACTGGCAAGGAGCAGTGCTTCTTCGTCATCCCGAATACTGAGCAAAACTACACCTACACCGTCACCCTCAACTGGTGCATCAGCGGCAAAGCAGCCAACGGCACCTATGTGGCCGAAGACCGCACCTCCACCATCAACGTCTCCGGCCTCGCCCTCCAGGCTGGCTTCAAATACTACCTCAACTTCGTTGTCGGACTCCGCACCCTCCGACTCGACGTGACAGCCACCGACTGGACCAACACTCCCGTCCCTGCCAACGTCACCATCGAACACGGCACCAGTGCCAACTCCTCGCTGGCTCCACTAAGACAATAAAATAAGATGACCAACATGAAGAAGACCAACAACATAACAACCACAACCCTGCTCCGCATGGTGCTCCTCCTCCTGCTGATGGTGGGAGCGAATGGGGCGTGGGGAGAAATAGCGTTTCAGGCTGTCAACCGAATGATCAACAACGGCGACGGAACCTTCACCACGGCTCCTAATGCAGGCAATCAGTATGCCTTGGCCATCGCAGACTTGAGCGAGATTGCTGGAATCACAACAATGGAAACAGTGAAGGTGGAGTTCGACTGCAACATTCCTACAGGCAGCCGCTGGTGGATAGGCATTGGAGATAAGAATAAACGAGGAACTAACGCAAATGGGTCTTCTTCAAGTTCTTATACCCAAACTGGCATCATGCATCTGTTCGGGTCTGGCTCAAGTGGTAGTAGAAATGACTATTACCGTTCATTTGCAGGCGGATGTGGACATGATTATGGCACAAATGGAAGTTCTTCATACTATGAGGCTTTTGGCAAAACCATCCATGCAACCTTTATTTTCAACAGAACTTCAAGCACATATAGTTACTCATTGACAGATGGAACAACCACATATTTCACCGCTTCAAACCGTTCTACCTCAGTAGCCAACCTCACCATCATCGAAGCCTACTCATGGCAGAACTCTTCCACTATCACCCTCAGCAATGTAAAAGTGAACGACGACTTCTACTTCCCCAAAGGGGAGGATGTGATGTATATGGAGGACATGGTGTATCAGTCACCACTGGTGAACGCAACTGGACTTGACGTAACCTACAGCATCACGGGCAATAACGGTTATGTCCGTACTGAGACCAACATTTCACCTTACTTTCCGTTCTACCCCATCAAGACATCGGGAGACAATGCCATCACCATTACTGCATCAGCCACAGGTCACTCTTCATCCTACAATCTGAAGGTCGGCACTCGTAATAACATCAGTGCCAGTTCGTTAGTCATCGGGGAGACCTTCGATGTAGGATATGCCGTAGGTACGATAATCGACGAGAATGTGACCATAGGGACGGGCTTGACACTACACTTCGGAAGTGACACAGAGCCACAAGTGATACGCAACGACGGAAACAATGCCGTGGTTTGTATCGATGCAAATGGCTATACACACACATATTGGGATGAAAACTGGAACAAAGAGATAGAACCCACGATGGGCACTTATTTCAAACTCGATGTCATCGAACCTAAGACTCTGGTAGTCGATGGCTACTTTACTGCCCCAACTGACGAGCCAGTGTTGCTACGCAGGTGGAACGGAAGCAGTATGGAGACCGCCGTAATGAGCATTGCTAATCCAAGCAATGGCTCCTTGGCACGTGGCAAAGTGGACTTAACAGAAACAGGAACTTACTATTTATATTCACAGACAGGAACTTTTAGCCTCAAGTCGCTCACCTACACAAACTTGCAGGTCGCTTTCAACTATCCTACTTCTATTGACGGTATTGCCTTCTATAAGGAAACACTTGCCACTCCTTCCATCCAAGTCACGGACTTGTCAACCGACACCAACCTCACCAGCCACTACACCGCAGGGACTTTCACCTCTTCTGCAACAGGCATTGCCACCATCGATGGCAGTACAGGAACTGTCACTACGCTTACCCAAAAAGGAACAACCACCATCACTGCCAACCTCACATCAGACACTCCGGAGACGTACCCCCATCTGACAGGAATCACCACCAATCTCTATGTTATCGATGGCTCATGGGACTTGACTGGCTTCACTTCGGGAGAGGCGAATACCCTCAGTGCCGAGTGGACTCTAAATACCTATAGAAAAGAAAGAAGCACCGCTACTTTTCAACCCATCTTAACGACTAATGGAAGTTACTTCAGCCGCACAGCAGGCTTGCAAACCAGCGGTTCTGTAAGATATTACTACCAATCACCCAGTCACATCGTGCTGCCCAAAGCCACCAGTGCCAAACTCCGCTTCCCGGTCAGGGCTGGCATGACTGTCACCATCAACGCCAAAGCATTGGCCGAAGAAGAGTTTGGCATCACCAATGTGACAGACCACGATGGTGAATATACCGACGGTTTTTATGCGACGCCAGAACGTAAGGACTTCAAGTTTCTGGCCATTGAGGACGGCTACGTCACCATTTCTGCTTCGGGTCAGGATCTCTACATCTACAACATCAACGTGAGTGCCGACATGGCCTTTGCCGATGGCAATGAGGTGTTCTTGACCTCGGACAAAACCAACTATAAGAACAACATCAAGAACCAAGGAACAACCAACATTACTTATACCCTGACAGATGATGGTAACATCACTACAGGTTTCAACACTTCTACAGGTACCATCAGTGGTTTTAGTGGCTATGGTACGGTGACCGTCTCTGCCACAGGCCGTGGAACTGGTTTGCTGGCCAACACAACTCAATACTATACCATCCATGTAGTGGACATGGATATCATTGAATCTTCTATCAATCAAGAGATTGGAACGGGAGGAACTGTTACTATCTCTAACTTGAAGACCAATGTAAAAGTCGTAACGGGAAGAAACCCTGAAACAACCAGTTCCGACTTCCAAACCAAAGTTTCCTTCACGGTTGAAGACATATCCAAGCCCACCACACGAGCCCTTATCAGATATAATGCCGATGGCACCTACGACCTGACCGTCATCGGCACAGGCGACATCACCATCAAGGCCACACTCGGACTGATAGAACAGACTTATACTTACGTCATCACAGGCCCTGAGTTTAAGAACTATATGGCTGTCACCACCAATGATGTTGACACCTACACCATGAAACTCGACGACACCAGCGGTGCAACAGACATCACTTATAGTATTAATGAAGTCAAGGGAGAACTGAACAACCTCTCTTTAAGCATCGATCCCTCTACAGGTGAGATTTCTGGCATTCAAGAAGCCAAGACCAACGAGAACTCTGGCGGTGCCATTCAAGTCATAGCCAACTGCACCTATAACGGAACCTCCCACACTGTCTATGGCATGCTGACGATTGCTTATACTGCTCATGAGTGGAAATTAGACAACACCCCCACATTGACCAACTACCCCACTGACTGGACTAAAGTGGAGAATGGCAGCAGTTGGGTGAACTACTACAACTCCGTAACCAAGGGTGACAATGCCCTGATGATGGCTGAGAGTGCAGGCTTGCAGACCATCAGCAACGTGGGACGCTTGGGCACGGCTACCAATGAGGCTGGCACCAGCGAGAAAGGTTTGATGGTGTCGCAGGGAACCACCCTCATCATTCCACAAGTGAAACCCGGACGATGGATTGACATCAACTGGATTCGCCACAATCCCGGACAGGGCGAGCGATTCCGCTGCACCAACCTGCTTGACATCGATGGCAAAGAAATCACTGAAATTCTGCGCATCGGCTCCACAGCAGGGTCGGGCAGTGGGTATCAAGGCACTTACTCCTTCCAAGTGAAGGGCAACCCCAATGGAGAACCTGTAGATGTGACCATCACGGCTATCGATAATGCTTGGACAGAAATAGACCGCATCATACTCCATGACCGCACAGACTATCAATCTACCATGTATGCCGACATCCATACACCCTATCCCTCCACTGCCGCCCCCAAGCACTACGTCTGGGACGATGGCGAGAGGCACGAAGCAAGATATGGTCACAACCTCTTCCAAAACTCCCCCAATGCCCCTTATACCTATGCCGTCAGTACGGATGCCACGCTCGATGCCACCATCGAGATGAATGGATGGTACTCGGCAAGAGGTGCCTACTACGAAGACCCTGTCATCAAGTATAACAGCGGATGGGGCAAGTATTACATCACCCTGACCAGTTATTCGTCCGACTATAAGTATGCTGTCGGTCGGCGCACTTGGACCATCACCGTGGGACGGAAACCCGCACAGACCTACCCCTACACGTGGGACTTCACCAAGTATCGCTCTGCCACCAGGGCAAACCTCGGCGATGTCACATGGACCTACAACGGCGATGAGGTCACAGTGAAGACCGACAACTACAACACCAACGACTATGAGTCCTACTTCGTGGATAACTCACAACTCATGTCGAAGGCCCTCAACAGCGCACTCCCCGAAACTGAAGGCCTGGGCTTCTCCATCACTGACAAGACAAACGGAGGCATGACCCTCGACATGCAGAGCAAAGTGTCAAGCACTGGGAGTGCGGCTTCTGGCGGAGAGACATGGCGAAAGGGAGAACTCTCTTTCAAAGGCGGAGGCACCATCACCGTGCCGGCACCTGGAACTGATGGTTACTACATCTACATCAAGAGCAGTGTCGAACCAAACAACGTGTCGAACACCACCACCTGCGACCGCAACGACGTGAACAACAGCAATGGCCAATATTGCTACAAGATAGACAACAAGGATACCGATGCCGTCATCACCTTCAGCAGCGATGCCGACATCTATGCCATCGGTGTGACCAACATCTTCAAGGACTTGACACCCATGAGCGGCACCGCATGGGCCACCGAGAGCCGCGACCATGCCATCGACCACTCACTCACAGGCTATCTGACCACCAACCCCGTCAAGGCATACGCCATCATCGAGACCGAAGAGAATCCATCCTACACCACCGACCTGAAGAAAGCAACCGTTGCCATCAAGGACCAGCGTTATGTGGTGCCAGCCAACACGGGTTTGGTGCTGAAGCAGACCGAATCCCTCCCCACATTGGGTGAAGGTGTGACCACTTACAACGTACCCCTCTTCTATCCAGCCGTCACCACCAGCACCACCGCCGAGGACTTCGACAAGAACCTGATGCGACCCAACGTCACAGCCACCACCTACAGTAGCGAACAAGAAGGATTCAACAACAACACCTACGTCCGCTTCATCCTGGCATCACGCTACATGACGTGGATGCAGACAGAAGCCGCAGGAGTCACCACCAAGACCTATCCCTCCGGGTGGCAGACAGGCAGCCAACCCGTCTTCTACAAACTCCACATCTACAAGTCTGGGGTTGCTGGCGAGGATGTCGCCACACTCAACACCCTCAAAGCCAACAAGGCCTATCTGCTGCTGCCCTACAAACAAGGCATGAACTACCCCCTTTGGTGGGGAGACAGCAATTCTCCTGCTCCTCGCCGCTACATCGCCATTGAAGGAGTGAGCGACATGGAGGAGTTGGAAGCACTGGAGGAGATGGAGCGTGAGGCGGGCCGAGGCGATGGCCGCATCTACAACCTCAACGGACAAGCCGTAGGGAACGACGAGAAGAGCCTCCCAGCCGGCATCTATGTCAAGAACGGAAAGAAATTTATGGTGAAATAGAACTAGAAAGGCTAGAATAACTAGAATGACTAGAACAAACAGAAAAAAGGGAAGCCAATGAAGAAGATACATATATATATATTATGCGCATGCGCGGGGATGCTCGCCGCCTGCTCCGACAACGAGGGGGACGGCACACCCTCTTTCGAGAGCCAGATGCCCATCAGTTTCTCCACCGATGTGAGTCTGCTCGACACCCGTGCCACCACAGGACCCATTGAATCGACCGATGACCTAAAGAAGAGTCCCGAAGGCTTTGGCGTGTTTGCCTATCTGACCGAGACCGACAAATGGAATGCTGCCACTGGTAGCAAAGCATACAGCGACTACCCCATCCCCGACTTCATGAACAACCAGCAGGTCACATGGGGCAAACGGAACTCCTACGAAGAGGACGGCAAGACGAAGTACGTGGAGGACTGGACCTATTCCCCTCCCAAGTATTGGCCCAACAGCAACGACAATGCCACGGCCCGCTACATCAGTTTCTTCGCCTACGCACCCTACGGCAGTGCCAACATCACCGCTCTGCCCGATGCCTCCGACAAGTCGCCCCACCTCACCTACACCCTCAGCACCACCGGCACCAACACCGACCTGCTCTGGGCCAACTGCACCGATGCCACACGCAACGGCAACGGACTCATCGAGGTGGACAACAGCGGCACAACCACAACCACCACTTACGAGAAAGTGCCCCTCACCTTCCACCACGCCCTGGCCTGTGTCGATATCTACGTGCGCCGACTCTACGACGAGACCACTCCCACAGGCAAGACTCCCTCCCAGCAGACCGACACTCTCTTCGTCAGCCAACTCACCCTCGACGCTGGCACCTCAGCCTTCCACTCCAGCGGCACTTTCGACCTCTCCACAGGCACATGGAGAGACCTCACACCCCTCGCTGCCACCAACGGACACTACGCCCTCACCTACACCGAGGGCCAACTGCTCGACAGCATCAGCGGCACCGCTGTGGCTGGCACCACCGACACCGAACGCCTCCTCATCCGCGACCGCGAACTCGACAAGGTGGGACAGGCTGACGAGACAGACGCCACCAAACTCGCCCGCTTTGGCGTAGATTCGCAAGAACGCCGCCTCTTCCCCTGGGGCACCTCCCTCATGTTCTTCCCACAGACAGAACTCACCATCACCCCCACCCTCACCTACTCCATGGTCACCCACGACAACGACCTCCTGCTTAGTTCTCTCACCGACACCCGAGGCCGCATCTTTGGCCGTCGGCTCAACACCGTCAAGGGCAACCCCGTCTCCCTCTCCTTCGAGGCTGGCAAACGCTACAAACTCGTCCTCCTCATCGGTGTCGAACACATCGAGTTCGAGGTGACCAGCGTGGTGGACTGGGATTTCCCCCTGCGCGCCAATCCCTCGCTGGTCGAAGACTTCAAGCAAGAAGGCTACTCCAAGACCATGGACGAAGAGTGAAAGAAAAACTGCAGAATCAAGAAATAGAACTATAAAACATGATGAAGATAACCACTTCACACATCATCCAACTCACTCGCCTTGCTGCATTGGCTCTCCCCCTGTGGGGTCTCACCGCCTGCAGCGACCACCTTTTCGACGACCTTGTGGGCAATGGCGAAGGCGACGATGCCAACGGCATGCAGTTCGCCGTCAACACCACCGAGATGGGCGAACTCCTCATCTCTGTGGGCGACACCCGTTCCACCTCATCCTCCTCCTCATCCTCCTCTTCCTCCTCCTCTTCCTCCTCCCCCCAGCAGGAAGAAGCCGACCACTACGCAGCCCACACCCTCAACGGCAAAAACCCCTACGGCCTGCAGGTCTATCGCATGCCCCTACCCTACGTGGGCATCCACCAAGGAATGGCTAAGGCTAGCCCTTCTAGTAATACTAGCCCTTCTAGAGAGACTAGCCCTTCTAGAGAGACTAGCACATCTAGCGAAACCAGCCCCAACGACACCCGCGCCCCCCTCAGCGAGGTGGTCACCACCAACACCCTCTTCCACGACTCCCTCACCATCTGGGGCTATGCCTACGACTACACCCAGTATACCCCCCTCTTCAACGGCTCCCTGCTGAAGCAAATCCGTGGGTGGCGTTCCTCCGTGCAATGGCCCTACGGCAAAGGCGACCACATGCAGTTCTACGCCATCTCACCCGCCTACGAGTCGCTCAACCTCAATGTCACCGCCCCCACCTGCAGTGGCGGCACCTTCACCCCTCCCACCTTCACCTACACCCTGCCTGAGACCGCCGGAGAGATGCGCGACCTCCTCTATGGAACAGGCCATGTGGAGAGCATCGCCGCAGGCCCTGCCGGCTCCACCACCGACAATCCCAAGGCTGAGAACCTGGGCAAGGACAACAAGACCATCGACCTCCACTTCCAGCACCTCCTCACCGCCATCCGCTTTGCCCAAGGCAGCATCCCCAGCGACATCACCGTGAAGAGCATCACGCTGAGAAGCATCTATTCGCAAGGCACCTACAAACCTGCCGCCGACGATGCTGCCACTGGCACCAAAGGTGCATGGAGCATCCCCGAAGAAAGCACCAAACACTCCTACACCCTCACCACCAACTTCTCTGGCACAGGGACCACCAACACCTACATCGACAACAACCAAGTCTTCCTCGTCATCCCCCACACCCTCAACGAAGACGCCACCTTGGAGATTGAGATAGAAGCACCCCAGCACTACAAGGTCGATGAAAACGGCATGTACACCCCACTCGACGGCGACCGTGAGGCTGCCGATGAGAACACCCCACGCACCACCCACATCCTCACCTGTTCCCTCACCAACGATGTGTGGAAGAAAGGCTACACCGTCACCTACATGCTCACCATCGGACAAGTGGCCGACGGATACTACCTCATTGCCGAACAGCCCGAAGCCCTCTCCCACGACGAGACCAACGGCCATTTCACCCTCCACAGTTACCGCAGTTACTTCGACTACAGCAACAGCAACAGCGGCACCGAAGACTTCAGCCATGCAGTTCCATGGAAGGTGGTGGGCTACTCCACAACCGAACCCACCAGTTCCACCCCCTTCAACGATACCAAGCCCCAATGGCTGAACGACGGACTCCTCACTTCCTCAACCGCCCAGATAGGCGGCTATGCCACCAACATCCCCTTCACCCTCAAGCCACAAGAAGCCACCCAAAAAGGCAACCACGCCGACAACTTGGTCACCAACTCAAGCGTGGCAGCCGACAAACTGGACTTGTCTTGGTATTCACCCAATGCAGTAGGCGAAGGGAAAGAAAGTCACAGGTTCTCCAGCCAACAACCCTCCAACTGCTACATCATCAACCGCCAAGGCAATTACAAGTTCCCCCTCATCTATGGCAACGGCAACATATCGGAAGGTATCAACTTTGTTGACCACACTGGCACACCGATTGCCAATCAACGAATTCATTACCAGATGACCGCCACCAAGAACGCCTCTGCCGAATACATCCTCAATGACGACCTCCACGCCTACCGGCACGAATACAGATGGACTCCATCGCATGTGGATGTGCAGATTGTGTGGCAAGATGTGGCAGGACTCATCTCGAGCGTAGGTAAAGATCTCGACAGTGAGTACATCAGTTTCACAACCAACCCCACCCGACCAGGCAACGCAGTCATCGCCCTGAAAGCACGAAAAGTGAGGGTGAACTACACTCGGACAAGCAACGCGACAAATTGGGAGGCAGTAGATGAAGAACCAACCCTCATCGACGGAGGCAACAACTGGGAAACCCTCTGGACTTGGCACATCTGGGCGACCGACGAGGTCTATCCCAACGATGGAACAAATGCCGATGCCCAGTATCTCAACTACAACTCGACAAACCGCGACCACATCGTCAGCCTCTATGAGGCCAACGGCACGACCGAAAAGGCTAAAATCCTCCCCGTCAACCTCGGATGGGTGCCCGACGAGATGAAGTTTAGTTACTACGAGCCACGCACCGTGTGGGTGAAACTGCAGCAGGTGGTGGACAACGAAGATTGCCCGACCACTGTGGTGAAGATACAGCAGCATGCGCGGCAGCCACTCGTCACTGGCACCTCCACCGTCTATCAGTGGGGTCGCCCCACCGCCCTGCCCGCCATTCGCACTATGGACATGACCGCACGTCCCATCTATGGTGCCAGTGGCTCCACCGACATCAGCGGCTCCTTCACCGTACAGAACATCACGGCTCCCGGCGAGGCCATCAGCAACCCCCTGGCCCTCTGCCGCACCAGCAGCGACGGAGGCACTTGGTTCGACACCAGCGGAACGGTGCCAGCCTATTGGGGCAGCGGCTCTTCCACCACCAAGACCATCTATGACCCCTGCCCACCCGGCTTCTACATCCCCAACTATGACATCTTCACGGGCTTCAAGCGCACAGGTGAAACCGCTGACGACGGCTCCAGTCTCAACATGTGGGAGGATGCCGGACAGCACGGCAAGGGTGCCTACTTCTACACGACCCCCAACACCACCTCGACCACCACTGACCGCTATGGACAGACTGTCTATATGCCTGCCACAGGCCAATACTCTGCCGACCATCCGGCAGGCACAGAGATGAACACCACCATCAGCCACGAGGACACCAACGCTGGACAGGTGTGGGGAAGCGGCTCTGGCGAGGCTCTCTGGTTCTATCCGCAATGGGAACGCACCGAAAGCGAAGGGAAAGCCATCCAGTTGCCACGCACCGTGCCCTTCAGCACTGCCATCCCCGTGCGTCCTGCCGGCTCCCTCCCCGCTTACTGATTCAAGGTGAGTTCGGTATAAGAATTACGCCTTCGGCGGCTTTAGAAAAACAAGAAAAAACAAAAGAAAATAAGAAAAAATAGAGAACGTGAAACGCTTTTTTCTTGTAAGTAACCACACAAAATTATCTTATAGAATGATGTCTCTTCTTTTCGCCGCAAGCGGCTTGTTTTCTCGGACAATAATTACCAATAATTGACGATAATTTTATCCAATAATTATTAT
>OCVV012841959.1_pt1 | contig 33424 bp, 25 predicted proteins | sample 1539721 | NCBI WGS metagenome assembly OCVV01 (sample SAMN02144230, study PRJEB22623) | gut metagenome | biome: sheep rumen | host: Ovis aries | place: New Zealand | reverse complement strand
CCAACATTAATAACTTCTTCAATTGAAATGACTAGAGATAAAATAGAATATCTAAGAAGCATAGGACTAGGAAGTATTATTACTAAATCACCAACAAACTTAATAACAAGTACGGCTACTATATATGCAAGATATGAATACTTCAAAAGCAGAAAGCCACCAATTCAAATAGATGATGAACATTATGCAAATTTATTTATTACATGGAAAAATTTCGAAAAGAAATATGGAATCAATAAAGAAGATCTTTTACAACAATTTAATTATGATGAATTTAAACAAAAACAAAAGACAGAGGTAAATAGAAATGGTAGATAGTTTGAAAAATTTAGGAATAACTGAAAACGAATTTGAAGAGCTAGTTGAGCAAAATGAATCAATTAAAAATTTAGAAGAAATTGATATTGATGAAATGATTCTTATATTAAAGACTTTAAAATGCTCTGATTCAACTATTAAAGACATAATACTTAGTGATGCATTTTATTTAACAAGAATTAAAACTGATATTCAAAAACTTTTAATTAAATTACATGATATAGGAATCTCTAACGATGATATTATAGAATTAATTGAAGGATATCCTTACATACTAGAAAAAGATGATTATGAAATAGATGAGTTTGTTAATAGAAAAGCAAAAGAGGGGATAGAGCAAGAAGAAATTTGCGAACTATTATTGTCAAACCCAGCTATTATAGATAATTAAGAATATATTAAAATTAAATATAGATATAAATATTATTATTAATACCAATAAAAAAATATTTTTATTTAATAAAAAAAAGAGATAATAGAGTAAAACATATAAAATTTACTTTATTATCTCTTATTATTTTATCCTTTAAAACTGGCTAATGGATTACTCTCAACTGCATTTCTAACATCTTCATTATCTAAGTGCGTATATATTTCAGTAGTTGAGATACTTTGGTGTCCTAATAATTCTTGAAGAGCTCTTATATCAACTTGCCCATATTTATACATTAAAGTAGCTGCTGTATGTCTTAATTTATGAGTAGAATATTTACTTGTGTCTAATCCAGCTAAAGCTAGCTCTCTTTTTACAACATTTTCTACTGTTCTTTTACTGATCCTTAATCTATATGAGCTAAGAAATAGGGCATTATTTGAGTTTTTGAAATCTTTTTTTCCTTGAATAGTATTTCTGACTTCTAAATAATTATTAATAGCTTCTATACATGCTTTATTTAAGTATATGGTTCGTTCTTTATTACCTTTTCCTAGAACAGTCATCATTTGTTCATCAAAACGAATATCAGAAATATTAATACCAACTAATTCAGATAGACGAAGACCACAATTTAGAAACAAAGTAATGATTGCATAATCACGCTCTTTATTTTTGTTCTCATCATCATTAGAAGACATTTTAAGAAGTTTTTCACTATCTTCTAGGGTAAGATATCTAGGTAAACTTTTTTTCAATTTTGGAGTCTCCAAATTTTGAGCTGGATTTTCTTTTAATGTATTAGTAGTAATAGTTAGATATTTAAAGAAGATTCTTATGGTTGATATTTTTCTTGCACATGTAGCAGGCCCACATTTACAATCAATAGATAGGTAAGTAATAAAGGAATGAATATCATCTTGAGTTATTTTACTTAAAAATTTGCTATCAATATCTTTAATTTGAATTTCATTTAACTCATCTGCATTTGCTTCATGAAAATGATATTTCATATATCGTAAAAATCTATTTAAATCACAATTATATTGATCAACACTATTAGGAGATTTTCTTTGATATGTTAAACAATATTCTAAAAATTTATTTAATAATTCTGGATTTTCATCAGTCTTAATCATATTAAAAAACCTTTCAATAATTTCACGCATATTATATGTATAATATTTGCAAAAAGCAACTAATGACTTGCATTTTAGGCCAAAAAGTTGTAAAATAAATAGTACCTATTATTAGGTTGAGTTATCCCGTAATTTGGAAACTCATGCTTCAGGTAACTTTAAGGTTCTATTTTACTACAAGGAGGTATTCATGCAGAACTTCAAGAAGATGAAGCAGAAGAAGGTACACCGGTCAAAGAAGAATCAGAAGAAGGAGAGGTTAAAGAAAGAGAGGGAAGAGAAAACTCGAGACCAACGCATCCTGGAGGAATTCGCCAGGAGGCTTGGAACCCATATCTACAACTAACAACACCATCGTTCATTGAAACTATATTGACTGCATGTACGGGCGCTGACAGATTTATCTGTCGGCGCTCTTTTTTTATTCTATTTAATATGATAAAATATAGAAAATTTAGGAGAGATAAAATGGACAATATATTTAATTTAAACGAAGATATTTTAAAGGTTTCAGATGAAGTTGAAAAAGAACTAGAACCAATATTTAAAAAATTAGATGAATCTTGTTTAAGAGCATCATCAAAAGTATTAAAAGCATTCCAAGATAATCATGTTGGAACAAATGATTTTATTGAAGTTACTGGATATGGTTATTCAGATCCAGGAAGAGATAAATTAGAAAAAATATATTCACAAATATTTGGAACAGAAGATGCTATAGTAAGACCTCAGATAATGAGTGGTACACATGCTTTAAAAATAACTTTATTTGGTTTATTAAAACATGGTGATACTATGGTTAGTATATCTGGTGAACCATATGATACTTTGAAATCAATAATTGGAATTACAGGAGATAGCCAAAATTCATTAATTGCACATGGAATTAATTATGAAGAAATTCCTTTAGTAAATGATGAATTTGATTATGATGCTATAAAAGATAGAATATCAAAAAAGAGTGTTAAATTGGTTGAGATTCAACGCTCTAGAGGATATTCTCATCGTAGTTCAATTTGCATTGATAGAATTGAAAAAGCAATTAAAATAGTTAAAGAAGCAGATCCTAATTGTATTGTATTAGTTGATAATTGCTATGGAGAATTTACTGAAGATAGGGAGCCAACTGAAGTTGGAGCCGATATAGCAATTAGTTCTTTAATGAAGAACTTAGGAGCTGGAGTTGCAACATCTGGTGGCTATGTAGTTGGAAAAAAAGATCTTATTCATTTAATAGCTGAAGAATTAAATGTGCCAACTGTTGGAAAGGACTCAGGAGCTAATTTTAATGTACTTTTAACATACTATAAAGGTTTATTCCTAGCACCAAAGGCTGTTAATTCAACTTTAAAATCTATGATATATGCTAGTTGTATCTTAGAAAAATTTGGATTTGAAACATATCCAAAATATAATGAGCCTAGAACTGATATAATTCAAACAGTTGAACTACAAACTAAGGATAACCTAATTAAATTCTGTCAAGGAATTCAAGAAGGTTCTCCTATTGAAAGTTATGTAGTTCCAGTTCCAGAACAAACTCCTGGTTATCCTAATGAGGAAATAATGGCTGGTGGAAGCTTTACACCAGGAAGTACAATTGAACTAAGTTGTGATGGACCATTAATAGAGCCATATACAGCTTACATGCAAGGTGGATTAACCTATGAATATGGAAAATTAGGAATTCAAATTGCTTTAAATAAAATGTTACAAAAGGATTAGAAAGGATTAATTATTTATGTGGTTTATATGCGCTATAATGACAGCTATAGGTTGGGGTGTTGCTGATATTTTTTATAAAAAAGGCGCAGATCCAAATGAAAAATACAGCCACTTAAAAACTTGTATTTTTTGTGGCTTAGTATTTGGCATTCATGCAATATTTACTTTACTTATTACTAAAGATTTAGGATATGATCCTATTAATATTATAAAATATGCACCAGTATCTTTATGCTATATTATTTCAATGTTTTTAGTTTTCTATGGAATAAAGTATATTGAGGATTCAATAGGTTCACCTGTAGAAAATACATCAGGATCTTTAACGGCAATTCTTTGTTTTATATTTTTAAAACAACAAATAAATGCTTTACAAACAATTGGTATTATTCTTATTGCTATTGGCGTTATATATTTAGGAGTATTAGAAAAAAGAAAAAGTTCTAATGCAGATAATAATGATAAGAATAAGAAGAAAATATTTATTGGTTTTATGATGGCTGTAGTATACTCTGTTTTAAATGCTGTAGGAGAAACTCTTGATGGCTATTATCTTGATATAAATAATAATATGCTATCAAATGTAACTGAGGAAACTATTGAAACAGTTGCAAATACTTCATATGAGTTACTATTTTTAATATTTGGAGTGATATTATTCTTATATATTAAAGCAAATAAAGGAACAATAAACATTAAAAAACAAGGTTGGAAAATTGGAGCCGCATGCTTTGAAACTTTTGGACAATTTATGCATGTGTATGCTATGAGTGGAAACACAATTGTCGCAGGACCAATAGTTTCTTCAGTTTGTATAGTTTCAGTTATACTTGCTAGAATTTTCTTAAAAGAAAAACTAGATAAACAACAATATATTTCAGTATTTACAGTAATATCAGGAATTATATGCTTGGCATTCGCCGCAGTATAAATTCTAAAGGGAGGTAAAAAATGGATTTTAATATTAATTACTATTTTGAAAATTTAGAGGATAAGGAAGATTTCTTTGTAAAAAATATTGTAAAGGATTCAACAAACATTATTGATTTATTTGATAATGCTCAAGAATTCATTACTAAAACTATAAGTGAAAATCATGTTCAAGTTAATAAAGCTAAAGAAATTGGAAATAATGTAACAATAGTAGGAGATTACTTCATTGATGAAGGTGTTAAACTACTAGATGGTTGTAGAATTGAAGGTCCAGTTTATATTGGAAAGAATTGTGAAGTTGGATATCAAGCTTATGTACGTCCAGGAACAATTATGGGAGATAATTGTGTAGTTGGATTTAATTCTGAAGTAAAAAACTCAGTTATGAGAGCTGGTTCTAAAATTTCAAGTTTAGCTTTTCTTGGAGATTCTGTCATAGGTTCTAAAGCTAGAATTGGTTCTGGCGTTATAGTAGCTAATAGACAATTTAATCAAGCAAATATATTCTATAAAGCAGATAATGGCGAAAAAATAGATTCAAATAGAGAATTCTTAGGATGTATATTAGGAGACAACTCAAGATTGGGAGCAAATTCAACAACTCAACCAGGAACATGTATTGGTCCATATACTTGGATTTATCCTTTAACTCCAGCTCGTGGATTTATTCCTGCTCAAAAAAGAGTATATCAAGAGACTAACTTACATATGGAATTTAATGAGAAAAAGGAATTAAAAAAAGCTAATTGGCGTGATGAGAAAAAATAATAATTGATTACTATTATTAAATTATTAATTTTAAATTAAAACAAAAAATTTAAATGTAAATTAAGGAATTGGTATATGAAAACAGAAGAATTAGAAAAGATATTTGATTATTTAATTGAAAATGATATAGATGGTTTATTTTTGTATTGTCAAGAATTAAAAATTATTTCTAATGATGTAAATGATGTTGATATACTTTATGATAAGTTAACTCAAATAATTGAAAAAGATGATGATTTAATGATTTATTTTAAAGAATATGCAAAGATTAATCCAGAAATTCATGTATTAATTCCATACTTTCAAAAGCCTGAAAATATTAGATATTTTGTAGAAAATCTCCAAGATATCTCAATGACAAAAGAAATTTATAATGAAATAGAAGATAGTTTCAAAAATAGAAATCAAAAGAAAAAGGATGAAATTACTCAAAGATCTAAAAAACTAAATAAGTTTTTTAGAAAATATGGTGTATATTTCATGATAATTTTTGAGTTAATTGCAATTATTCTTGCTGTTGATGCTTTCAAACCATTTATTGCAACTCATATACTTAAAACAGCTGAAATTACAGATGCTATTGTTGTAGAACAGCAAACAGCTCTTTCTTTCTCAGACTTTTTCACGACCAATATTGATATTGAATACACTTATAATGTTAATGGAACTGAATACACTAATGAAGAACATACATTTTTAGCTGGAATAGGAGTTATTGATTCAACAAATAAAGCAAACAAAATTAAAGTTTATTATAATAAAAAGAATCCGCAAAAGTGTCACCTTTATAAAAGATATGCTACTTTCCATTTAGTCTTTATATTAATTTGGATTATTCTATTTTTAGTGGCTATTATTAAATCAATTAAATTGAGAAAACAAAGGGATTAAGTTTATGAAAAGAGCTCTTGGAAGAGGAATAATTATTGCAATAGGTATATTATTACAAGTATTATTAACTGTTCTTATATATCTATTCTTAATAAATAAATTAGTAGTAATTCATGTTGTATATAATATTATTGGAATTTTTCTGATTTTATATTTGATAAAAAATAGTAAAAACTATTCATTTACTTTACCTTGGATAGTAATTTTACTTTTATTTCCATTGATTGGAACTTTATTATATATTACATTGGGAAGAAACAAATTTAGAAGCAAAACATTAAAAAGAATTAGAGCTCATGAGAGTGAAAATAAGTTTTATTTAAAACAAGATGAAAAGATAAAAGAGTTATTTGCTAATAATGGTAGACTTAAGTATATTTCAGAATGCTCTAAATATCCTGCTACGATTAATAATAAAGTTGATTACTATCCTTTAGGAGAAATTGCTTTTAAAGAAATGCTTAAAGAGTTGAAAAAGGCTAAGAAATTTATATTCTTTGAGTATTTTATTGTAAGTCACGGAAAGATGTGGGACTCAATTTTAAAAATATTAAAGCAAAAAGCTGATGAGGGAGTGGATGTGAGAGTCATTTATGATGATTTAGGATGTATGGCTTCACTTCCAAAAGATTATCCTAAGACTTTAGAAAAGATAGGAATTAAATGTATAGCTTTCAATAGATTAAGAGCCTTTAAAGGCGTTATTATGAATAACAGAGATCATAGAAAGATTCTAGTTATTGATGGAAAAGTTGCTTTCTCTGGTGGTATTAATATTGCAGATGAATATATTAATATAAATAGTAAATATGGACATTGGAAGGACAATGCAATAAAAATTTCTGGTGATGCTGTTTGGAACTATACAGTTATGTTTTTAAGTATATGGAATTCATATAGAAAAGAAGATGAAGACTATACAAAGTTTAAAGCAGAAATTAAAAATAATGTAAAGAATGGCTTTGTTGCTCCTTATGGCGAAACCCCATTAGATAGTGATGCTGTAGGTGAAAACATATATTTAAATATAATTAACCAAGCAAACAAATATGTATATATATTTACTCCTTATTTAATAATTGATACAGATATGATAAATTCTTTAATTTTAGCTGCAAAAAGAGGTGTAGATGTAAGAATAGTTATACCAGGAATACCAGATAAAAAAATAGTTTATTTGGTATCAGAATCTTATGTAGAACCATTGGTTCAAGGTGGTGTAAAAATATATAGATATACTCCTGGGTTTGTTCATAGTAAAGTTTTTGTTTCAGATGATCATATAGCAACAGTTGGAACAATTAACATGGATTATAGAAGTTTATATTTGCATTTTGAATGTGGTTGTTACATGGAAGATGTAGATGTAATAAAAGATATAAAAGAAGATTTAACTTCTACTTTAGATAAAAGCAAAGAAATAACCAAGGAAGAGGCAAGACCTAAATTAATTAAAAGCTTTTTCCAAGCACTATTAAGGCTTGTTGCACCATTAATGTAAAAAGGAGAACAATTAATGAACTCTTCATTCTTACTTAGTCTCATAGTAATAGGACTAGGAATTATCGTGTTTTTCTTTTTTCTAAGAAAGAAAAACAATGTTAAATTAAATTTATTCACAGCCATTGCTACAGGAATTATATCTGTAGCAATATTAGTATTCCCATTATTGGAATATGAGAATGTTTATATAAAAGCATTAGCATCTTTTATTTATGCAACTAAATGTATAGGCTTAGGACAAAATTTAGATGTTCTATCAAGTATAACTTTAGAGACAATAAATGATTATCTATATTTTATCCTACTAAACATCCTTTTTATAATATTACCTCTTCTTACTGTTGGATTTATTTTATCTTTTATAGAAAAAGTCTTATCTAGTATAAGAATCTCTTTGTGCTCAAATAAAAGAATTTGTGTATTTTCAGAAAAAAATGATAAGTCTTTATTAATTGCTAATGATTTACTTAAATATAAAGATGTAAGAATTATATTTGCTAATGTTAAAGACAAAACGAGTCATAATTTTAAAACGATAAACTTAAATAAAAAAGTTACAGAATTAAAATTCAATAAAAAAAGCAAAATTACTTTTTATATGATTTCTCAAAATGAAGATTTGAATTTAAATGAATCATTAGAATTAATAGAACAATTTAAAAATAGAGATAATATAAAAATCTATGTTATAAATCAGAACGAAGAAGCTCCAGTAATATTGGATTCTACTGATAAAGGTAAAATAGATGTAGAAATAATAAATGAAAAAGAAAGAGCTATCTTTAATCTTTTAGATACTAAACCATTATTTTTAAATTCAATCAATAATACTATTTCTTTATTAATAGTGGGTTGTGGAAATATAGGCAAAGAGTTTTTAAGAGATATTGTTTGGTGTGGTCAATTACCAGGATATAAATTAGAGATTTTAGTAGTAGACTTAATAGCTGACAAAATAAAGGAAAACATAGAATACGAATATCCAGAATTATTGAATAATTATAATATTACTTTTTTAAATGCAGATATTAAATCTGAGAAAACACTTAATAATATTAAGAATTATAATAATATTAATTATATTTTAGTATCAATGGATAATGATGAAAAGAATTTAAATACAGCATTACTACTAAGACGCTACTTCATTAGAACTTTTGATAGAGAACCAATAATAAATCTTTGGATTTCAAACGAATATAAAGAAGAACAATTATTAAAATTAGTAAACGAAAAAGGGAATAGCTATAATCTAAATGCTTTTGGAAGTATGTATGACCTTTATCATAATAATACTATATTAGATTCTTCATTAGAAAAATTAGCTATTCAAGTTAATCTGGCTTATGATCCAACAGATCATGACTTAAGAAATTATAATTTAATGGAATATAATAAACGTTCATCAAGAGCTTCTGCATTACATATTAAATATAAAATGTATTCAATATTAAAAGAAAAATTTAGTGATAATATGAGTGATAATCAAGAACTCATGAAGAAATTATATACTAAAGAAATAGAACAACTATTAACTGAAAATGAGCATGACAGATGGATGGCATACACTAGAAGTATTGGCTATATTAAAGCTTCTTTAGAAGATGTTACTAAGTATTATAAAACATCAAATACATATATTAATTACTTAGCTAGAATGCATCCTTGCTTAGTTCCATTTAATCAGTTAGATACACTATCTCAAGAGATAAATAGAATTACAGGAAAGAATATAGATTTTGTTGAATCAGATAGAAAAATTGTAAAGCATATATTCGAAGGATTTAAATTTTAGGAGTTTGTAATGAAGGAAGAAACCTATAAGTATAATGCTTTTATAAGTTATAGGCATAGTGATTTAGATAAATATGTTGCAGAAAACTTACATAAATTAATAGAAACTTATAAGATGCCTAAATCAGTTGTAGAAAAATATAATATAACTGATAATAATATAAGACGAGTATTTAGAGATCAAGATGAATTACCATTAGCTTCAAATCTTGAAGACCCAATAATAGAAGCATTAAAACAATCTAAATTCTTAATTGTTATTTGTTCTCCAAGACTAAAAGAATCTATTTGGTGTAAAAAAGAAATAGAGAACTTTATTAAATTACATGGAAGACAAAATATTCTTTGCGTTCTAGTTGAAGGAGAACCAAAAGATTCTTTTCCTGAAGAATTGTTATATTATGAAGAAAAGGTAAAAACAAGTTCTGGTAAAGAAAAAACAAAAAAGGTTCATTGTGAACCTCTTGCAATGGATGTAAGAGGGAAGAGTAAGAAAGAAATATATAGCAAATTAAAATCTGAACTAATTAGAATCATTGCTCCAATGTATAATCTAGATTATGATGATATAAAAAGAAGACATGAAGAAAGAGAATTAAAACGTAAAGCAAATAGATTTAAAATAATAGCAATTGTGAGTTTAATTTTTGCGGTATATAGTTTCTCATTATTTTTTAATATATATAGGTCTTCAAAACAATTAAAATACAATCAAGCAATAAATCTTGCGAAAGAAGCTCATGAAACATTATTAAAAGATAATAGGAGAGGAGCAGTAGAGAAAGCCTACCAATCGGTAACAAAATATAATAATATCAAAATGCCTATTACTACCCAAGGTATTTATGAATTAACAGATAGCTTAGGATTATACAACCTAAATACTTTATTTTATCCTATCAGGCAATTAGATACAGTTGGATCAGTAACTGATTTAATGACTAACAAAAATCGTGATTATCTTTTATCAAGAGATTCCTCTAATGAAATAGTTTTATGGGATTTAGATACATTTAAACGAAAAAGTGTTTTTAGTGATGAATCGTATAGTACAGATTTATCAAAAGTTGCATTTCTCGGAGATTCTGGCTTAGTTTATGCAAATAACAATAATGAAGTTGTTATTGTAGATTATGATTGTAACATAATCAATAGAATATCGTTAAATGCAAATATTGGAACCGTTGAATCAAGTGTAAATGGCAAGTATATCGCAATTAAAACTACCGACCGTGATTTAAATCAAAGGATTACTATATTTGATAACAACAATAATACTAACACTCAAGTAGCATCTTATGACTTACCAAATCAATGGTATTTAAGTGGAGATATTTATTTTGATGAAAAAGAAGAAAATGTTTTATTTACTATAAAAGCTGATTTAATCAGTGGAAAAGATAGTGACTTAATTGTTTTTAATATTAAAGATAATAAAGTATTGAATAAATTAAACTTAGAAGTAACTTCAACAATAAAGATAATATTTAATGAAGATTTTGCTATCATATTAAACGAGAGAAAAAATAAACCCGATTATACTTATGATGGAGTTGTCACTAAGTATAATTATTTAATCGGAAAAGTTGACTATCAGAAGGAATTTAAAAAAATTGGTGCAAAAGATATAAAAATTAATCTTTTGAATAATTCTAATAAAACGCTAATGTTTATAACAAATAGTTTTGCATATTTATTGAATTATGATACTGGAACTACAATAACAGAATATCCTATTCAAGGAACAGCTTGTGATTGCTATACTACTGACAATCATTATTTATTATTTTCTGATAAAGGCTACTTACATTTTCTTCCAACAAAATCTGCAGAGGGAACAATTCATGAAGGTTTGTTTAATTGCAATCTAGATAATTATATGCGTTTTGTAAAAACTAAAGTGGGATTTATAGCATATGTTGCAGGAGATAACAGGATAATTGTGTATGGAAATCTAAAAAATGATGAATTAAAAGATTCTGATTATGAGGAAAAAGAACACCAAACACTAACTTATAATGAAAGTGAACAACTTATTAATGAATATAATCCTAAAAAGAAAAGTTTATTAAATAAAGCATTTTATTCAGATGATAAGTCACTTGTATTTTTTCCTTACTATGATAATAAATTAGAAATATATAATACTCAAACTAAACAATTAATTAAAGAAATAGAAATTCCAAAGAATTGTCGTTGGCTTGATACATATCTTGGAAAGACTCCAAATGGAGAACATCTCATAAGCACTGGTCTTTCTGGATATATTTTAAATAAAGATTTTGATTTAATTGCTTCAGTTCCTAATTTATGTGACTATGAAAATGAAAAATTAATTTTAAAAAATGAATTTTCTAATGAACATAAATACTCTGAAATTAAGATTTATTCTGAAAAAGAAATCATAAATAAGGGAAAAGAATACTTAGAACAATATAACAATTAGGGAAGGACAAAATTAATATATTAATAAAAATGAACAATAAAACTTTGACAAAACTCAAAAATGATAAAGATTTTAATAATACTATAAAAGATTTAGTTGAAAATTCTACTACTCAGCAAATGAAATCTTATATGCAACATTATAATACAACTTGCTTTGATCATTGCTATTTAGCATCATATTATTGCTATAAAATATCAAAAAGATTTAATTGGGATTATAAATCAGCTGCACGAGGTGCAATGCTTCATGATTTATTTTTATATGATTGGAGAAAGAGACAAAATGGGAGAAAGGGTTTACATGCATATACTCATGGACAAACTGCTTATGATAATGCCACTAAACTATTTGATTTAAATAAAAAAGAAAAAGATATGATTAAAAATCATATGTTTCCAGTTACTATAATTCCACCAAAAAGCAAAGAAGGATTACTGCTAACTTTAGTTGATAAGTATTGTTGTATTCAAGATGCTATTGATTATTATTCAAATAAAATTAAAAAATAGTATTTAACATAAATTTTACAAAAATCAAGAAAATAAAGAGTAGGAGAGAGAAGAGGAGGGAGAGCTCTAAAATAGAGTTATTCCCCTCTTTTTTATTTTTATAATTTTTAGGGTATAGATTTATATGATAAATGAATTTGAATATAAAAAATAAAATTAAATGAAAATATAAATATAAATAAAAAATTTTATTATAAATGTTTACATAAATATATAATTATAAAATTTATATTAATTTGATTTTTACTAAAAAATTTATATTTTGCATTGTAAAAGTGTTTGCTTTCAAAAACGAACATTTGTTATATTATTGATTATAAGCGTTAATAAAATATATTTATAATATATTCATTATTAATCTAGCATAATTTTTAAATCATAATTATAATTTAGCTATAATCAGATTTTATTATTTAGATAATATAGTTTCACTGTTAATTATTTATTAGTCTATATTATCATTTAATTATTTATCAAAATCGATTATAAGCAATTTTAAAATATAACCAAACAAGTTAATCATTCTTATTAATTATTATTAAAAAGTTACATTATGATCAAATACTCTATAAGTATTGTACTAGTAATGGTTATAAGATATTAATCAAAAAATGGTCAAAATAACGACACACGAGAATCGATTTTAAGACGTTTTTATAAAAAAGTAATATAACTTGTTGTCGGCAAAACAGCCTAAAAATAGACTTTAGAGCATTTTTCATAATTTCATAATAGAATTGTAAAAAGATATCCATATACAATAAATATATTTTAGTATTAAGATTCAATAATATTTAAAATTAGAAAAGTGATAAACATGAATAGTAAATAAGATAAAAATGTTAAGATAAGATATCAATATTAAAACAAATCATAAAAAGGTCTATAAAATGATTGTAGAGTGTTATATAAATAGTATTAATAAAAGAACTCAAATAAGCTAGGAATAGGACTATTAGAGAGGAATCAATAATAGGTTGTTTTTAATATGCTTCCTTTTGCATGAAACTTTGATTTCACGCAACTATGTGTAGCAAAAAACAACATATGAAATTAGACTATCTACCTCTTTCCTATAAGCAATTATAAAGAAAAGACCAGATACAAAATATCTGATCTTTTTTGTTTTTATTATTTATTTTTATTATAAAGTATTATAGTTTGTTAAAATGATTTACGATCCTGTTGCTACATATGGTCTAATTCTACCAGCAAAATCAGGGAAGTTTTGAGTTTGTAGAATAACTTTTCCAGGACCAGTTAATTTAGTTAAGAATAAACCTTCGCCGCCAAGGAATATGTTCTTAAGACCTTTAATTGTTTCAACCTCATATCTTACTGTAGGTTCGAATGCTACTAGGTTTCCAGTACTTATCTTTAATACCTCTCCTTGTTGTAACGTCTTTACAACTTGATCTCCATCTATTTCCATAAATAGCATTCCATTTCCTTCTGCTCTTTGTAAAATGAAACCTTCACCACCAAATAATCCAGCTGAGAATTTTTTAGTAAACTCTACTTTTAGATTAATTGAATTTTGAGCACATAGAAATGCTCCTTTTTGCATTATAATTCCTCCAGGAGCAGCTCCTAAATTAATTGGAAGAACACATCCAGGAACTGTTGATGAAAATGCTATAGTAGCATTATCTACTTGTGCTGTGTAAGTAGACATAAATATTGATTCACCTGTAAACATTCTTCCAAGACTTGCTCCTATTCCTCCTCTTGCATTAGTATTCATTTCAATTCCCTCTGATTGATAAAACATTCCACCAGATTGTGTAAAGAATTGCTCTCCTTTGTTTAAGACTAATTCAACTGCAGGTACTGTTTGTCCAACGATTTGATATCTCATTCGAAATCTCCTTTCTTTTAATAATCTATATCACTATTTTCTTTACTTCTATTAAAATATTGAGGATCTATTTCATCAGAAGAATAAACTCTTCTTTCACTTGTCTCCTCCACTTCTCCCTTATCGTTTGTTTTATAACTTTTGTGATTTATAGTAAATGCTCCTTTTCCTTTTTTAAATTGTTCTAATGTTTCACCATTAATCGGATATAGTGCAGTTTTATAAAAACGCTTATCTTTAAAAATAGGATTTGAAAAATCAGCTATAATAGCTTTTCCATTTCTTATGATTATATTATAAGCATGTCCAACGTTTTTATCTCCATTTTCATTTGATATATAACCATAAACCATCATTGGATTATATCCAAGAAAAGCTAGTAAGTTTTGGGCAAGAGCTGCTCTTTCAACACACATTGCTGTATTATTCCTTTTAAATTCTTTAACAGAAAAACTATTATCATCTTGATCAATATCTGCTTTAGATTCATAAAGCATGTTTCTATCATTGTCATTACCATGCATGCCGAAATAATCAATCAAAACTGCTTGTACTAATCTCATAACATTGTCATTACATAACTTTCCATTATTTATTATATAATTTGGATCAATTTTTTTTGTTAAAAAAACTATTAATGATTTATAAGCATCTTTATCATCTAATCTAAATGAAGACATATCAACTGCAGTTTTCTTAATATTAGTTTTTGATGGTATATATCCAATTACTTCTGAGCTTTCCCCTCTTCCATTAATTCTAGAGCATCCTATTGAAAAGAAGGAAATCTCATTTCTACGCTCAGTTGCATTTTCCTCCAAAAATCTCAATCTATTATCTATAAACTCATCAATTTCATCATCTTTAAGAAGTAGCATTTTTTGTATTAGATTAAATTCATTATCTAAATCTAGATTTAAACTCTTAGCAACTTTATTTGCCATTTCACTATAGAAATCATTATTTTTTTCATGGCAAAGCAATACTTGTTCATCATAGATAAAACCATTTGGTCTTCTTGATTTAGCCATTTCTCTAGCATAATCTTTGCTAGATAACATCTTTCTAAAACCTTCTTCAGCATCTTTAGGATTTATTCTTAAACTTTCTCCCATTGTCTTAAAGTTTATTGTATTAGAGAAAGATTTAATAAACTCATTCATAACACTATCAATTTGATGTTGAGGTAAATTTCTTAAACGCATTTCATCTTGTAATACCTTTATACATGAACTAAAATGCATAAATTGACTATAAAAATGGTTCATGGTATCTTGTTTAAGTGCTTCAAATTTACCAACTGACATTGAATCATCTTGATTGTTTTTTATCTCTGCATTAAACTTATCTAATTCTGCTCTAACATCAAAATATGCATCATCACACATCTCTCCTAAAATTGAGAAATCTTGTCTATGTGACATATTTTCAGTCATCCAGCCTGCATTCATAAGCTTTGCAACATTTTCACCCATTTGCTTTGCAAATGTTAATTCAAATGGCTTATTAACTGTTGAATGTTGTTCAGTAAATAAAGAAATTCTTTCTAAAGATTTAGAATCACCTTTTTTTACATAATATTCAATATCTGAAATTCTAAAAGGACTTTCTACAATTCTTGTTGTTTGCCCATATCTTTGTCCAAGAGAATAAGAATTATCTACAAAGTCTGTAAATTCTTTAACAGTAAAATTATTTTCTTCAGCAAAATTTATAAATGTTGGATTATCGGTTATTCCCAATCTATCGAAATATTCGCTTATATATTCAGGTCTATATCCTTCTAAAATTTCTTCATCATATGCTTTGCCATAGGTCTTATGTAAACGTTCTTTTATTTCTTTGTTCTCTTCTTCATAATCTGATTTTATTTTTCTAGAAGAAGATTTTATCTTAATAGGTAATCCTAATTTTCTTGCAACATCTAAAGGATATTCTTTAATTTGCTTAATAAATGGAACTTTAATACCAAAAGATTTTAGTTTTTGATTAACATCACCCTCAATTTCTAAGTCTTCAAGAGGGCTAGTTCCTCTTATTCTTATATCTGCTTTCTTTCCTGGAAATATAACTAAATTAACTGGATGTGTAGCATCAACATAATTAATGCTTCCATCTGTTATTACATATTGGGTTTTAGAGTTTGCTAATACATTGGATGCGTTTTCAGAATTAGATAAATGCGAATCAACACCCTTAATATTAACAATTCTAGAATTATCAGTAATTCTAAATATTCCTCTGCCCATTGATGGCGTAGCAAAAGCAAGCTCTTCAAGCTTTAACTTTAGTGCATCTTCAAGACTTATTCTTTCAAATACTGCAAATCCATCAAGGTCTTTAATTTTACCTACTATTAGATTTCCATTTTTAATTAATTCAACCAAATTTTCTTCCATAGTTACCTCAAAAGTATTATACCAACTCGAAATTTAAAATACAATAAAAAAAGAAGAGAAGACTCAAATACGAGTCTCCCCTTCCATTTTTCGTACATTATTAACCTTTGATAATCAGCATTTTCTCTTCCTCGTCGATCTTGTACGGGAAGTTCTTGATATGTCCTTCAATAAAGTTCAACACAAATGTTCGATACTGAGGATTGCTAAGCTTAGTCTGCGGTTCATACACATCATGATACTGGTGTGTGTAGTTGACCTCGACATTCTGTTCATCAGAGATTTTGATGACTGTATATGCAGCAAAAGCCACATAAGCTTTACGATACTGATGGTTTTCCTTTCGGATTGCAACCAGAATCTGATCATTAAGCTTCAATTCAAACCCATTTCCAGGATTCTTGAAACAATCATCACCTCTCATAATCCAGATTTCTCTGTCCTGCCGGTTGTTAGAGATTACAAGTTTTCCATCCCGCATCGTAGCCTGGAAGAATTTTGCGACTCTCTTGGTTTTAGGCTGCGCAGTAGCCATACCATCCGGCCCCAGATAGACAACTTCACAATTGGAACCATTTACTTCAGCGGCCAGTCTTTTGTCTGCAGTCCAGAGGATAACGTTATCCTTATGGTTCATGCAAAACTGAGCAATGCGATTGTCGGGATCTTTAAACAGGAATCTTTCGCGAACATTATAAAAATGCTCTCGATCACCCTGGCTGATACCGAGCAACTTGCTTGCGTTCCACTTAGAGATATCCTCTCCAGTGAACTTCTGAAGTTTGTCAAGCTCCTCGCGAGTTGTTTCCAGAAGAATAATCTTATAACCTTCCTCGGTCATCCGATTAATTCTGCTGACAATATCAATAATTGCCATAGCAGAGGCATCAATTACGATGTCCTTCTTCTTTGTGGATCTGATACTGAGTCTGCCGAATATCCTAGCAAAATCTATCTTAGCTTTCCGCGTGTCTTCATAATAAGTAGATCTGACCATTTCCATATGTACCTCCATAATTGTATCAATATATATTAATCAATGTACGACGTTCCGTTTTTTCAACGGAATAAATTTGCGTATACATAACAATGCTATTCTATTATACCACATTTTTGTAGATTTGTAAAATTTTTCTAGTTTTAGCTTAAAATTTGCTTTAATTTATTAATTAATTCTTTATTATTAGATGTAGATAACATAGTGTTTATAAGGTCTTCATTAACTTTTTCTTGAGTTAAAGTAGAAAGAGCTTTCCTTAATTTATATATTATTTCTTGTTCATCAGATGAATATAAAAGGTCTTCTCTTCTAGTTCCAGACTTATTAATGTCTATAGCTGGGAATATACGTTTTTCTGATAGAGCTCTATTTAATACAACTTCCATATTTCCAGTACCTTTAAACTCTTCAAATATAACATCGTCCATTCTACTTCCGGTTTCAATTAAGGCAGTTGCAAGTATTGTTAAACTTCCACCATTCTCTATGTTTCTTGCTGCTCCAAAAAACTTTTTAGGATAATGAATTGCTGCAGGATCCAAACCTCCTGATAAAGTTCTTCCAGATGTAGGAATAGTTAAGTTATAAGCTCTAGCAAGTCTTGTAATACTATCAAGCAATATTACAACATCTTTTTTATTTTCTACTAATCTTTTTGCTCTTTCAAGAACCATTTCAGCAACTTTTACATGGTGCTCTGGAAGTTCATCAAAAGTTGAATATATAACTTCTCCATTAATACTTCTGACCATATCAGTTACTTCCTCTGGTCTTTCATCAATTAGTAAAACTATTAGATTAGTTTCAGGATTATTTATTGAAATTGAGTTTGCTATTTTCTTTAATAATGTTGTTTTTCCTACTTTTGGAGGGGCAACAATCATACCTCTTTGTCCTTTACCTATTGGACATATTAGGTCTATCATTCTCATAGCTAAATCATTACTATCTTTTGTTTCCATACTTAACTTTTCTTCAGGATATATTGGAACCAATTCATCAAATTTAGTCCTTCTATAAGAAATTTCAGGTGGAATACCATTTACTTCTCCAACGTAAATAAGTGCAGGAAATCTCTCCCCTTCTTTTGGTTTTCTAGTTATTCCTCTTATTTTATCTCCATTATCTAATCTAAAACGTTTAATTTGAGTTGGAGAAACATATATATCTTCAGGTGTTGATAAATAGTTTTTACCACGTAAAAAGCCATAGCCATCAGGAAGTATTTCTAATACACCTTCTGCCATTTTATCATTTTCACCTAATTTAAGACCTTCCTCGATTCTAATATTATTATCTGAATCATTAGAAATATCTTCATTCAATTTTTCTTCTTTTAGGTTTTCATCATCCAGATTATTTGCATTGCTTTCATTTGAAGCTTTTTCACTTGATTCTAAAAACTCAATAAGCTCTTCTTTATTAAGTTTAGACACATTTGTAGCCCCTTTTTCTTTTGCCATTACTCTTAATTCAACAAGAGTATAATCGTCAAAATTCATAAAGAATCTCCTTTCGAAATAAAATATAACATTAAATATTCAATTTTAAGTTTTTTAATATTGGGAATTTAAAAAAGATTAAAAAATATTAAATAAAAAAATAATTAAAATAATATTTAAAACTATATTAATATTTTAACATTTTCTGGGAAAAAGTCAATTATTGTCGAAAAAAAGACATGGATTATTTATCCATGTCTACATATATTCTTTCATTTGGTAAATACATATCAAGTTTTTCTCTAGCCATTTCTTCAATATAATTGGTTGAATTAATATTATCTAATGTTTCAGATAGTTCATTATTTTTGATTTTAGCTTGTTCTATTTGATTATGATATTGATCTCCTTCTTTATTATACGCATTTAACATCTTTTGTTGGTTTATAAAAACAAAGATTGCATATATTATAAAGGCAAATAATATTAATTTAGGTACAATCCTTTTCATATTGAATCCTCTCTATTTCTTAAGTAAAGCGAAAGCTCCTATTACAATTCCTACAATGATTACAGCTAAAACTGCAAAGAAAATAATAATAATTTTGTTTTCTTCAGCTTTAACATCAGAAGCTTGTCTTCTAAGTTCTGCTTTTTCTTTTTTCTCTTCTTGTTCGTTATACTTTTTGTCAAATTCATGGCCAATTTCAAAATTATTAAAGAATTTTAATAATTCATTATGGTTTAAAGAATAAGTTGGTAATGTAGTTCTTATAAATCTTTCAGAATTTTCTTTTTGATAAATAATATTTAAAGTATAAAAGCGTGTAAACCATGCTCTACTACTCTTTGCTAAATAAATATTAAACAATTGATCATAAGAAATTCTTTCTGTTTCAAATCTATATTTAATGATCAAATCTGACTCAGTAAATCTTAATGAATAAGTTGAGCTGTAAATGCTATAACCTATAACCACTAAAATAAATAATAGAACATATAAAAGATTTAAAGGTGAATACCAAAAAGACCCTATTAGTAGTCCTAAAATAATGATTGTTTCAACTATAACTTGAATCTTGTGTTCATCAAGAAAGTTTTTAAAATTAGATTTTAATAGAAACTTATCTTTAATATGAGTTATATTTGAAAACTCTCGATGGTTTACTTCAGCATACACTTTTTTTAATGATATTCTTTTATTTTTAGATTCTTTCTTTACTTTTGTATTAGCCATAAATCAAACATTCTCCAATTAAAATATAACAAAACATAAGATTTTATTCAAATAAATAGAAAGTATTTAAATAAAATGTATAAATAAAGTAATATAATTACTTATTTAACAGTCTCAATGTATCTTTAGCTATCATAAGTTCCTCATTAGTAGGAACAACCCAAACTGGTATTGTTGAATCTTTAGAAGAAATACAAATTTCTTCTCCTCTAGTATTATTTTTCTCATCATCAATTTTAATACCCATATAATTTAAGTATTTGATAATACCAGCTCTAATTCTAGATTGATTTTCTCCAATTCCTGCTGTAAATGTTATAACATCAATACCTTGCATTGAAACTGCATATGCTGCAATAAATTGAGCAACTTTGTATTCATAAAGATCCATAGCAGTTTTAGCATCTTCGTTTCCTTTATCTATAGCTTCTTCTATGTCTCTACAATCTGCAGATAAGCCTTTAGTTAAACCAAATAGACCAGATTCTTTATTTAGAATTTCTTCCAACTCACTTGGTTTTAACTTTTCATTTTCCATTAAATATGTAATAACAGATGGATCTAAATCGCCTGATCTGCTACACATAGGAATACCACCTAAAGGAGTAAGTCCCATAGATGTTTCTACAGATTCACCATTCATAATAGCACAAATGCTTGCTCCTTGTCCTAAGTGACAATTAACAATTTTTAAATCTTTAACTGATTTATTTAATAATTCTGCAATTCTATTTGCTACATATTTATGTGATGTTCCATGACAACCATATTTTCTTATATTATATTTTTCATAATATTTATATGGAATTGGAAGCATATATCTTTCTTTAGGTATTGAATAATGAAAAGCAGTATCAAATACAGCAACCATTGGAATATTAGGCATTAGCTTTTGACAAGCTTTAATTCCCATGATTGCAGCAGGATTATGTAATGGTGCAAATGTTTTATATTCATCAATTTTACTTATAACATAATCATCTATTACAGCTGCATCAGAGAATGAATCAGCTCCATGAACTATTCTATGTCCTATTGCATCAATTTCATCCAAACTTTTTATTGCAGGATGTTCTTTATCAAGAATTTGTTTCAATGAGAAATCTAGTGCTTCTTTATGATTTTTTACAGGGTGTTCAAGGACTATTTTTTCGCCATTAATTTTATGCGTTAAGAAGGATTTTTCTCCTATTCTTTCATAAGTACCTTTACAAATTAAACTTTCATTTTCCATATTAAGAAGTTGATACTTAAGTGAAGAACTTCCGCAATTAATAACTAAAACTTTCATTATTTCTCCTTTATATTAAATTATAAAAATACTAACCCCATTAAAAATAGATTATTTACCTTGTACTAGATCTCTAGTATCTCTAGCAATCATTAGTTCCTCATTAGTAGGAACAACATAAACTTCTACTTTTGAATCAGGTGCAGATATCTTAGCTTCTACAGCGAAAGCATCTTTGTTTGCTTTCTCATCAAGTTTTACTCCTAAGAATTCTAGTTGTTTACAAATTTCAGCTCTTGACTCAGCTCCTCTTTCTCCAACTCCTGCAGTAAATGTAATAACATCTACACCATTCATAGCAACAACACATCTTGCAACATATGCTGCTATTACATAATGATAGTGGTCTAATGCAAGTTTTGCTCTATGATTGCCTTCAGCTAGAGCCATCTCTATATCTCTGTTATCAGCTGAAATTCCAGAAATTCCTAGAAGACCAGATTTTTTATTTATTAAAATATCTGCTTCATCTGGAGTCATGTTTTCTTTCTTCATAATAAATGTAATAACAGATGGGTCAATATCTCCTGTTCTAGAACCCATAGGAATACCAGCTACTGGAGATAATCCCATTGAAGTTTCAACACATTTGCCATCTTGTATAGCACAAATACTTGCACCTTGTCCAATGTGACAATTAACAATTTTTAAATCTTCAATTGGCTTATCTAATATTTCAGCAATTCTTTGTGAAACATATTTATGTGAGGTTCCGTGAGCACCATATTTTCTTATACCATATTTTTCATAATACTCATATGGTATAGGATAAATATATCTATGCTCTGGTAATGTTTGATGAAAAGCAGTATCAAATACAACTGCCATTGGTGTATCAGGCATAATCTTCTTGCAAGCATCAATTCCTAATAATGCAGGTGGATTATGAAGTGGTGCAAGAGATGCTAATTCTTCAATATCTTTAATTACTTTATCATCAACTAATACTGAGTGGCTAAATTTGTCTCCACCTTGTACTATTCTATGGCCAATACCATCAATTTCTTTTAAATCTTTAATAACGCCATATTCTGAATTTGTAATTTGGTCTAAAACTAGCTTTAGAGCTTCAGCATGATTTTTAACATGCTCCTCTAATTTAATCTTTTGTCCATTAACTTTATGAGTTAAGAAAGATTTTTCACTTCCTATTCTCTCAAAGTTTCCTGAGCACATTGTTTCTTCTGTTGTCATATCGATTACTTGATATTTTAAAGAAGAACTACCGCAGTTTAATACTAAAATTTTCATCTTTCTCTCCTTTTTATTTTTGATTTATTGCTTGGACAGCTGTTATAGCAACTACTCCAACTATATCCTCTGCTGAGCATCCTCTAGATAGATCATTTACTGGTCTTGCCATTCCTTGACAAAGAGGACCATAAGCTTCTGCATGTCCTAATCTTTGAGTCATTTTATAACATATATTTCCAACATCAAGATTAGGGAATATTAATATATTTGCTTTTCCTTCTACAGGTGATCCAGGTGCTTTAAATTTAGCAACTTCAGGAATTATTGCTGCATCTAATTGTAATTCACCATCAACTATTAGATCAGGAGCTTTAGCTCTTACTTTATTTGTTGCATCTATAACTTTATCAGTTAATTCGCTATGAGCACTACCTTTTGTTGAATAAGATAACATAGCAACTCTTGGAGTTCCTTCTGGATTTACTAATTCCTTATAAGAGTTTGCTGATGAAATAGCAATATCAGACAATGCTTCACTATCTGGATTTTCATTCATTCCACTATCAGCATAAATGAATACTCCATTATCACCAAATGTTGTTTCTTGTAATACCATTACAAAAAATGCTGATACAGTTGGTATTCCAGGTGCTCCTTTTATGATTTGTAATGCTGGTTTAAGAGTATCTGCTGTTGAGTGACAAGCTCCTGAAACAAAGCCATCAGCATCTCCCATCTTAACCATCATTGTTGCAAAGTATCTAGAATTTGTTTTTAACAATTCCATTGCTTCATCATATGTCATGCCTTTATTCTTACGTAATTCAGCAAGACTATTTGCATAATAATCCAACTTATCAGAATTTAAATTATTGATTATAGGTGTATCTCCTAAATCAATGTGATTATCTCTTGCATCTAATGCTATTTTCTCTGGATTGCCTATTAAAATAACTTTAGCAAAACCTTGTTCATTAATCATTTGTACTGCTTTTAAAGTTCTTAAATCTTCGCTTTCTGGAAGTACAATGGTTTTAATTGAGGTTCTAGCTTTATTTTTCATATCATCAATAAAACTCATATAAAAATCCCTTTCTTGAACTTTATTTATTTTTTAACTGACTAACATTATAACTAATAACTTGTAAAAGTACAAGAATTTTTATATAATAAAAATATATTTTTTATTAATTTATAAGGCTTTTGACAATGAATAATAAGATGAAAATAGATTATAAAATTTCAAATGAAAAAACAGTCTTGGAAATATGTAAAGATAAATTAAACATATCTTCAAGACTTTTTAGTAAGCTTAAAAATGAGCATATCTATTTAAATAATAATTTGTTAACTACTTATACCCCATTAAAAGAAGGTGACATTCTTACAATTAATATGGGATATGCAGAAACTCAAGACAATGTAGTACCAAATAACGATATACACTTTGACATACTATATGAAGATGAATGGCTTCTTATTGTAAATAAACCTGCAAATATGCCTGTCCACCCCACTATGATGCATTATGAAGATACACTTTCAAATGGAATTAAAGCATATTTTGAATCAAATAATCTAAATAAAAAAATTAGATTAGTAAATAGATTAGATAAAGACACTTCAGGAATAGTAATTATTGCAAAATGTGAGTATATTCAAGAACAATTAGTAAAACAAATGAAGCAAAGTATTTTTGAAAAAGAATATCTAGCATTAGTAACAGGTACATTGCCTATTGAAAATAGAATTATAACAATTGATCTTCCAATTAAAAGAAAAGCTGATAGCATTATAGAAAGAATGGTAGCTAAAGATGGAGAAAAAGCTATTACTCAATATGAAGTAATTAAGAATTTTAAAAACAATGAAAATAACGAAATAAATGATGACAATAATTACTCGGAATTAAACATAAAACTTTTAACAGGAAGGACTCATCAAATACGTGTTCACTTTTCATATTTAGGTCATCCTATATTAGGAGATACTTTATATGGCAAAGGATCAACTTTAATAAATAGACAAGCTTTACATGCACGACAAATTAAGTTTATACATCCAATAACCAAAAAGGAACTAACTATACAAGCAGCTATTCCTCAAGATATATTAAATCTTATATAGTTATATAATCTTTATTATATTTTTTTAAATATAGTAATCTTTTAAACTTAAATTAATTATTAAACCATAAAAAATCAGCCCCCATTAAGGAGGCTGATTTAAATATATAAAAATATTTAAAGTAGTAAATCTGTAAGCCGGGTTCTGTCGAGATTAGTCATTTATCTTGAACACGTATTGCTACATGTCTCCTGCCACCAGAACGGGAGATAGCGAGCAGCTTTAAAGCCTCCCTATATACCGGCGTTGCTCCAGATGGGGTTTACAGTGCCTTCGGTGTCACCACCAAAGCGGTAGGCTCTTACCCTGCCTTTTCACCCTTACCTAAGTAAACTTAGGCGGTAATTTTCTGTTGCACTTTCCTTAAGGTTACCCTCACTTGACGTTATCAAGCATCTTTGCTCTATGGGGCCCGGACTTTCCTCATAAGTCACCTTTCGGTGTTGACTTACGCGACTAATCAATTTACTACATACATAATTATATCAAATTTTAGTGATTCTAGCAAATAATTTTTAGATATTTTTCATTGATAATTTAACCTTTTGTCTTTCTTCATCAATACCAATAACTTTTACTTTAACTATATCACCTATAGAAACAATATCGCTAGGATTCTTAACATACTTATCACTCATTTCAGATATATGAACTAAACCATCATGTTTAACTCCTACATCTACAAAGCATCCAAAATCAGTGATGTTTCTAACAGTACCAGTAAGAATTTGCCCATCTCTTAAATCTTCAAATTTAAGAACATCTTTTCTTAGAATTGGTTTTGGCATGTTTTCTCTTGGATCTCTTCCAGGTTTTGAAAGTTCATCTATTATGTCTTTTAAAGTTAATTCCCCTACCTCTAGTTCTTTTGAAGTTTTAGCTATATCAATACTGGCTAACTTTGTTCTAATTGAAGATAGTTTTTCTTTATCTAGCAAATCTTTAGAAGTATATCCAATATTTTTTAATAATTTGTTTGTAGCTTCATAGCTCTCTGGATGGACAGCTGTAATCTCTAATGGATTATCTCCATCTGGAATTCTAATAAATCCAGCACATTGTTCAAATGCAGATTTACCAAGTCTAGGAACATTTAATAATTCTTCTCTGTTAGAGAATTTTCCATTTTCTTCTCTGTATTTAACTATATTTTTAGCAATTGTAGAATTAATACCTGCAACATATGATAGTAAAGATGGTGTTGCAGTATTTAGGTCAACTCCTACTTCGTTAACTGCATCTTCGACTACATTATTTAAACTTTCAGCTAATTCTTTTTGATTAACATCATGTTGATATTGACCTATTCCAATGGCTTTAGGATCGATTTTAACGAATTCTGCTAGAGGATCTTGCAATCTTCTTGCAATAGATATTGCACCTCTTAATGAGACATTTAGATCAGGATATTCTTCAGTCGCTAACTTTGATGCACTATAAACTGATGCTCCCGCTTCAGAAACTATTGTATAATACACATCTACATTATATTTTTCCTTAATGATTTTTAAAGTATCTGATACAAATTCTTCAGATTCTCTAGATGCTGTACCATTACCTATAGCTACCATATTAATATTATATTTAGATATTAAATTGATAAGAGTTTTTTGTGATCCTTCAATATCATTTTGAGGTTCAGTTGGATATACTACTCCTGTATCTAATACTTTTCCAGTTTCATCAATAACAGCTAGTTTACATCCAGTTCTATATGCAGGATCAAATCCTAGAACAGTTAAACCTTTTAAAGGTGCTCCTAGCAATAATTCTTTAGCATTTTTGCCAAAAACTTTAATAGCCCCTGTATCTGCTTTTTCAGTAAGATCTGCTCTAATTTCTCTATCAATACTAGGTTCAATTAATCTTTCATAGCTATCTTTAATAGTATCTATTAATTCCGCTTCTCTAGTAGAGTTTTTAATTAGAACATTTTTTTGGATTATCTCTAATATCTTATCTTCAGGTTTAACTAATTTAACTTTAAGAAATTCTTCCTTCTCTCCTCTATTAATAGCTAATATTCTATGAGATGGAATAGTAGAAATCTTTTCAGAAAAACTATAATACATTTCATAGGCTGACTTTTCTTCTTTATTAGCAGAAGTTTCTAAAACGCCAAATTTATAATAAATCTTTTTGATAGCTTTTCTGTATTCAGGATCATCAGATATTTCTTCTGCAATAATATCTTTAGCTCCTTGAATAGCATCCTCAACTGTTAATACTTCATCATTTAAAAAGCTTTCCGCTACCTTTGAAAGAGGAGTCTTATCTATTTGTTCTTTAATATTAATTGCTAATGGTTCAAGACCTTTTCTTTTAGCTTCAGATGCTCTAGTTTTTTTCTTTTGTTTAAATGGTCTATATATATCTTCAACTTCAGCAAGAGTTAATGCTTTTTCTAAAGCCTCTTTAATCTCTTCTGTCATTTTACCTTGAGATTCTATTGAAGAAATAACTTCATTTTTTCTTTCTTCTAAATTTCTAAGATAAGTTAATCTTTCATCTAAATTTCTTAATTGTTCATCTGAAAGATTTCCTGTAACTTCTTTTCTATATCTTGCAATAAAAGGAATAGTATTTCCATCATCAATTAAATTAATAGTTTTTGTTACTTGTGTTTCAGATATATTTAATTCAGTAGCAATTATTTTTGTTATATCCATGTTTAGTTTTTCTCCTATTTATTATCAAAGTCATTTTCAAATTTTAAACTTCTTGTCATTAATCTATTTGCTGCATCAGCTGCACTCAAGCCATTAAATAATGTATCGTATGCAGCATTTACAATTGGCATATCAACATTATATTTTTCAGCAAGCTTTTTAGCAATTTCAATATTGTCTATACTTTCAATTGTTTGACCAATTTCTTTTTTAGCTTCTTCAATACTATAGCCTTTACCAATTAATCTTCCAGCTCTTCTATTTCTACTTTCATCACTAGAGCATGTAAGAATTAGATCTCCAAGTCCTGATAGTCCATAAAAAGTATCTCTATCAGCACCCATTTTTACTCCAAGTCTTGCAAGTTCTGCTAAGCCTCTAGTAATAAGTGCAGAAGAAGCATTTGTGCCATAATTTAATTCTGCACACACACCAGCACAAAAAGCAACAATATTTTTTAATCCACCAGCAAATTCAACACCGGTAATATCTTTAGACTTATATAATCTAAGATTTTTATTTACTATTAATTGTGGTACTTCTTCTAATATTTTTTCATCTTCAGATGCGAAAATAATAGCTGTTGGAATATGATTTGCTACCTCAACTGCAAAACTTGGGCCAGACATTGCCGCAAGTCTAATATCAGGTTTCTCCTCTATAAATACTTTATCTAAAGTAGATAGAGTTTTCATTTCAAAACCTTTTGAACAAATTATAACTGGTGTATCACCAACATAGTCTTTATATTGTTTAAATACATCTCTAGTAAACTTAGAAGGTGTAACATGAAATACAAGTTTACTTCCTTCTACTACTTCTTTTATATCATTAGAAGCTTTTATATTATTACTAAGATGGATATTTGGCAAAAAGCGTGTAATATGCTCATTATTTATTTCATTTTTTTCTTCTTCAGAAAAAGACCAAACATTAACATCATGGCCATTATCAGCAAGTACAGTGGAAATTGCCATTCCCCAACTGCCACTACCAATAACTGCAACTTTTATATTTTCCATAATAACTCCTTTAAGTTTTTTTCTATTTTACCACAAAAAAAGCTTATGGCAAACCATAAACTTTTTTATTTCTAATTTATTAATATATTATTAAAAAATTCCTTATATAATCAATCTTTACATTTAATGATTATTTTTTATCTTTCTTATTGAAGTTTAATTTATTTTCTGTACCATTTCTTAATCTTACAATATTTGTTCTATGATTAAATATTACAAGTAAAGCAAGTATAATTGAGAAAATAATATAACTTAAATGACTATCACTTGATACTATAAAGCTCCAAGGAACAAATAAGCATAATACTGGGAATAAAACAGCAGCAAGTATTGATCCTAAAGAAACTATTCTAGTAAGTATCATTATAATTAAAGCAAATACTAAGCAAATTAATCCTAGTCTCCAATTGATAGTAAGTAATACTCCAAGTGAAGTTGCAACTCCCTTTCCCCCTTTAAATTTGAAGAATACTGGAAAAGTATGTCCTATTACAACTAAAAGTCCTGCTATTTCACATAGTATTGCTGCTATGTTGTTATCTGCTTTAATAATCTTGCCAACTAAAAATGCGATTAGAATTGCTACTACTCCTTTAAGTACATCACATATTAAAGTACAAAGTGCAGCTTTCTTACCAGCAACTCTTAAAACATTAGTTGAACCGGCATTTCCGCTTCCTTTTGTTCTTACATCAACTCCAGCAAACTTTTTTGAAAAAATAACTGAGAATGATATGCTACCTAATAGATATGCAATTAAACCAACAATAATATAACTCATTTTTAATTCTCCTCGTTTTTATCACTTTTTTCTCTAGTTAACATTCTTATCGGTGTCCCAACAAATCCAAATGTATCTCTTAATTTATTAACAATATATCTTTCATAAGAGAAATGGAATAACTTTTTACTATTTACAAATATAGCAAAGGTTGGTGGTTTAACAGCCACTTGTGTCATATAATAAATCTTTAATCTTTTTCCTTTATCTGTTGGTGGTTGAACCATAGCTATTGCTTCTGCTAAAAGTTCATTTAAAACAGATGTCTTGATTCTTAAACTATTGTTCTCTGCCACTTTATTAATTAAAGAGTAAAGATTGTTGACCCTCTTACCTGTCTTCGCTGATATAAATATGATTGGGGCATATGATAAATAACTAAGTCTATTATAAACATCTTTAGTATAATTATCAAGAGTGCCATTTTCTTTATCATATTCATCCCATTTATTAATAACAATAATAACTGCTTTTCCAGATTCATGAGCAAGACCTGCAATTTTAGCGTCTTGGTCAGTTACACCTTCTAAACAATCTATTAAAAGTAAACATACATCACTTCTTTCAATTGCAAGTTCTGTTCTTAATACTGAGTATTTTTCAATATCTTCATCCACTTTACTATGTCTTCGAAGACCCGCTGTATCTATAAATGTATATTTTCCAAATTCATTTTCAAAATATGAATCAATACTGTCTCTAGTAGTACCAGCAACATCTGAAACTATTAATCTATTTTCACCTAAAATTTTATTAATCAATGAAGATTTTCCTACATTAGGCTTTCCAATTAAACAAACTTTAATTGTATCGTCTTCTTCATCAATATTTACTTCAGGAATTAAATCATATACTTTATCTAGTACATCTCCAATACCTTTTGAATGAGATGATGATATAGGAAGCGGCTCGCCAAATCCTAAATTGTAAAATTCATAAACATCATTTTCATATCTTTTAAAATCATCTACTTTATTTACTACTAATAAAACTGGCTTTTTAGATTTTTTAAGTATTAAACTTATATCTTGGTCTTGGCTGGTAACTCCGCTTGTAACATCTGTCATAAATACAATGCAATCAGCAAGATCAATAGCAATCTCAGCCTGTAATTTTATTTGTTCAGTTATTGCATCTTTAGAGCCAACTTCAATTCCTCCTGTATCAATAACAGTAAATGCTTTATCTTTCCACGTTGTCTCTCCATATACTCTATCACGTGTAACACCTGGAGTGTCTTCTACTATTGATTTTCTTTCGCCAATTAGATAGTTAAAAAATGTAGATTTTCCAACATTAGGTTTTCCTATGATAGCTACTACTGGTTTTGCCATATTTTAACACTCCTTTCTAAATTGTTTTTTATAAGATAAGTACTATTATACCACATTTTACTTAGATTTCAAAGCTTTTTCTTCATGAATCATATTATCATAATCTAAATTCTTTTTTCTTTCAAAATGTATATATATGATTAATGCTATTAAGCCAATAAATGAAATAATATATCCAACTTTTTCAACTCTAGTTCCAACATATTTAACTTCTAATTTGCCACCTTTATCTATGGTTGTACTTAAAAAGCCATTATTAGATTCAAATGTTTCTAAAGCTTCTCCATCTAGTGTAACTTTATATCCAGGATAATATAAATAAGGAAGCTCTAATTTTGTTCTTTCATTTATTTCAGATATATCTACACTATAATATAGTCCATCTTTGTATTCATTTTCTATATTAAAGTCAAATTCTACTTCTTCTAAATTCTCTTCTCCATTAAATTGGTTATAGTTTGTATTTACATTAGTATTTAAATCATAATCTAGTAAAACAACACCTTCTGGCCTATAAAGCATATATCTCATATTATTACTTGCTTTAAGCGGTAAATATTCTTTATTAACATTATTAAAATTAAGTATTGATCCTTTTGTATTTGCTTCGTACATTTTATCTCTAGTTAAATCATAATTTTGAAAGTATTTAAATGTTCTAGCAGTGCCTAATACCATAACTATTCCAATTATTAATACACTTATAAAATATGTTAAATGTCTAATGTCTTTGACAACTAAATAACTATTAACTCCACAAATAAAGCTATCAAATATTAAGAAAAATCCAAGCATTCTCCAACTAAATTGAATTACTCCAAATACTCCAGGAAGTATTTTCCATGGAAAAGCTGGTGTACACATAAATAAACTAAATAATGAAAATATAAGAAAACTTATATAAATCTTTTTATATTTACTATCAACTTCTTTGAATACAAATAATGATAGAACTGTTAAAAGAACTGGAGCTATTCCAAGCGATAATACAATTATAGGTTCATGGTTCTCATCAAATGATTTAAATTCATTTTTAAATAGTTCATCTATCCCAATTGTTGTGGATTTTACGCTACTTATTGAAGTTCCCATTTTAGTTTCATCATAAATTGCATAATCAGTAAATCCTTTATATTCTAGTAGTGGAACTAAGTAGAAGGCACTTAAAAGTAATATTATTACTAAATCTATTACAAGCTTTAATATATTCTTTTTATTAAATGTTCTTTTTGGATGAATAAGTAAAAATACTACAGCAAATATTGCAGCATAAAATGAGGTTATAGTATGTGATAATATAAGTCCTACAGCACCAAGTATTATTAAGTAATTTTTGTTTTTTTCACCATATAGTAATTCGTAAATTCCATTAAACAATATTGGCGTAAATATAAAAGCTGTATACTCTCCTACTGCATTTCTAGAAAAAATGTCTGTTAGTTTATATGGAGCTAAAGTATATACAATAGCTGCTATAGTAGAAGCATAACGATTTTTAGTAATCTTTAAAGTAAAGAAATACATTGACATACTACTTAGTAGTGATGCAACAATTGTAAATAGTTTAAGTCCTAAAATATCATTTCCACCAGTTAATATAGAAAACATTATTGGGAAAAATGTCGTTAGTGGCCCATAGAATACATTTAAAGCATAACCAAATCCAGACATATTGTCAGGGCTAATTAATACAGGAAACATTCCTTTAAATAGAATCTTATGTATTGATATAACTCTTACTATATGAATTCTAAATTCATTAAAAGATGAAATATTTTCGCTTAGAAGCGGAACAGCAATTATTAATGTCGCAAGTATTATAAAAAATATAGGAAATCCTCTTCTAAATCTATCATTAATATCAATTATAGGATCTTCTTTTATTTCATCTTCTGTCTCTGTAATTATTTCATTATTAGTTTTCATAAATACAATTCCTAACTATAAAAATTATACTTTTCATTCTTATTTTATTTTATATTAAATATATTTGCAACCATATTAATTTATGTTTCATAATCGTTATAATTATTGTCTTTTCTAGGCTTTTAGGGTATAATTTACTTATATTAAAGAGGAAATAAAAAATGTATAAAAAATATTTAGAAAAACTAGAATACAATATTATAAAAGAACAATTAATTAATCTTTGCAAAACTTTTAATGGTAAAGAAAAAGCATCGCAACTAGAACCTTATACAGAACCAGAAATTGTGCAAAATAAATTAGATGAAACAAATACTATTTTAGATTTAGTAAATTCATTTGGTAATTTGCCTATTTCTAATTTCGAAGATATATCTCCGATATTTAAGAGATTAGAGAGTAATATGTCCTTAAGTATTAGCTCATTACTTCAAATGAAAGATTTGTTAACTACTAGTAGAGAATTATTAGAATTCTTTAATAATGCGTTTGAAGAAAGAAGTGATGCATTTGAAAATGTTCAATGCTACTTTTCAGAATTATATATAAATGAGAATATTGAAAAGAAGATTAATGATGCCATAATTAGTGAAAATGAAATAAGTGATAGTGCCTCTCCCACTCTTAATAAAATTAGAAAAGAGAAGAAAAATTTAGAGATTGATATTCGCAATCGTTTAAATGACATTATTCACTCAAATACTTATAGTAAATATATTCAAGATAAAGTAGTAACTATTCG
>OCVV012876727.1_pt1 | contig 33426 bp, 26 predicted proteins | sample 1539721 | NCBI WGS metagenome assembly OCVV01 (sample SAMN02144230, study PRJEB22623) | gut metagenome | biome: sheep rumen | host: Ovis aries | place: New Zealand | reverse complement strand
CGGCACTGAGAGGTATAAGAGACGAGAAGTTCTTCCTCTACAGGCTATCTATGATTTATGCTTACCCCCACTAAATTTCTACTGAGCCCTTTTCTGTGCGTTTATTTGTCGCAACAAACAAAACAGCGGGGCTTCAAGGTTGACCTTGAAGCCCCGCTGTTGGTTGGGATACCCGGGCTCGAACCAGGAATAACAGGACCAGAATCTGTTGTGTTGCCAATTACACCATATCCCAATTTTGTTTCAGCGATTCGCGAATGAGTACCCCTCTTTCGGAATTGCGATGCAAAGGTAGTGCTTTTTAGGAAACCGACCAAGGGTTTTGCGATTTTTTTTCGGCAAATGGTACTTTTTCCGCATTTTGAAGGGGAAAAGATGGCGAAAATGCCGTATCTTTGCATGAAATAAGGCAAGAAAACAATGGACAAACTGATTTTTATAAGTAATGATGATGGCTACGAAGCCGAAGGGTTGAAGCAGTTGGTGGAGATGGTGAGGGAGTTGGGCGATGTGTTTGTGGTGGCTCCCGATGGGGGACGAAGCGGTGCGAGCATGAGCATCAGCAGCCACACGCCAGTGCAGAACACGTTTATCCTGCATGAAGCGGGCACTGCTGACAGAGGCTGTCTGACGGTGTGGGCCTGTTCGGGCACACCGAACGACTGCACGAAGATGGCGTTTGAGAAGTTGCTGCCTCGGCGACCCGATGTGGTGCTGAGCGGCATCAACCACGGCGACAACTGTGCGGTGAATGCGCACTATTCTGGCACGATGTCGGTGGCTTTGGAGGGGTGCATCAAGCATGTGCCGTCCATCGCTTTTTCGAGTGGACGTACTGACACTTTTGCCGACTTCGGCTACATGAAGGAGTGGGTGCTGAAGGTGGTGCGGATGGTGCTGGCTGAGGGGTTGCCGAAGGAGGTATGTCTGAACGTGAACGTGCCCGACGTGGAGCCACTGAAAGGTGTGAGAATCTGCAAGATGGGCATGGGCGACTGGCACGAGGAGTGGCAGGAGAGAGACCATCCGAGGGGTGGGAAGTATTATTGGATTGCGGGGTATTATGCCCCCTTCGACAAGCATGACGAGGCGACGGACACATGGGCGTTTGAGCATGGGTATGTGGCGGTGACTCCGCTGCAACTGGACATGACGGCGTATGGGACGATGGCCCATCTGAGAGAGGTATTGCGCTGAAGATGAGGAGATGAAAGGACTTAAACTGTTTTTTTGACACGTCAGTATGAAGTATTATTTGATAGCAGGAGAGGCTTCGGGCGACTTGCATGCCTCGAACCTGATGCGGGAACTGAAACGGCTGGATGGCGAGGCGGAGTTTCGTTTCTATGGTGGCGGCAAGATGACCGCCGAGGGGGGAACGCTGGTGAAGCACTATCGGGAGTTGGCTTATATGGGCTTCATTCCTGTGTTGGCGCATCTGCCTCAGATTCTGCGTAATATGCGACTGTGCAAGGCCGACATAGAAGGCTGGAAGCCCGATGTGGTGATTCTGGTCGATTATCCGGGATTTAACCTCAACATTGCTAAATTTGTGCATGAGCGTGGAATCTGCAAGGTGTATTACTACATCAGCCCGAAGATTTGGGCTTGGAAGGAGTACAGAATCAAGAACATACGGCAGGATGTAGATGAGTTGTTCTCAATTCTGCCCTTTGAGGAGGCGTGGTTTGCCAAGCGGAACTACCCGGTCCGCTATGTGGGCAATCCTACGGCCAGCGAGGTGCGCCGATTCAGAGAGAAGGCGGCTATCGGCAATGATGACTTTCTGCGCCACAATCTGCTTTCGCCCCATGTGCCTATCATTGCGCTGCTGTGTGGCAGCCGACGCCAAGAAATCAAGGATAACCTGCCGATGATGCTTGAGGCCACCGCGCCCTTTGCCAATGATTACCAGATTGTTGTGGCTGGCGCGCCGTCCATTGAGCACGATTATTATGCCCGTTTCACCAAGGGGCATCGGGTCAAAGTGCTTCCTGCCGGATGGACTTACCAACTGCTCTACAATGCTCAGGCCGCACTGGTCACATCTGGCACTGCCACGCTGGAGACGGCCATGCTACGTGTGCCACAGGTGGTGTGCTATGCCACTCCCGTGGGCAAGTGCATCTCCATACTGAGGAGCATTGTGCTGAAGGTGAAGTATATCTCGCTGGTCAACCTGATTGCCGACAAAGAGGTGGTGCAGGAACTGGTGGCTGACCGCATGACGGTGGGGAACATCAGGCAATGCCTGTCTGACATCTTGCAGAAAAACAAGGTGAGGAAGAAGATGCTGGACGAATATGAGATGATTGACCGCCTGCTGGGCAAAGAGGATGCCAGCGAGAGGGCTGCGAGGGAAATGTTCACTCTCCTGAAGAAGCAAGATGCAGCCTTAAACGACTGAAAAAAGAAGCGATTATGGAATACCAGACGAGTTTTACGAAAGAAGAAATTGACGAATTGGCACAATGGTTTGCCACACATGAGTGTGAACAAGAAATTGATTTAGGCAACGGCATCCACATCAACCATCTGGACGAAACGCTGAGGCCGATGCTGCACATTGCCCGCATGAAACACGACAACCGTGCTTTCTCCGGGCAGATTCATGTGCTGTTCAAAATCAAGGAAGAATTGTTGAAACAGAACAAGGTCAAGGGTGAAAAGTAGGTTCGGCGGCCACCTTGTTGGTCAGTTCCACATAGTCCTGCACGGAAAGTTGCTCGGGCCGCTGAGTGAAGAGCGGGTCGGCCAGCATGGGTGAATCCTTGCCAAGAATCTGTTTCATACCGTTGCGTAGCATCTTGCGGCGCATGGTGAAGACGGTCTTGACGATGCGGCGGAAAAGTGCCTCGTCACACCCTAAAGAGTTCTTAGAGTTGCGTGTGAGACGAATGACGGCACTCTTTACCTTTGGAGGAGGATTGAACACGTGCTCATCGACCGTGAAGAGGTATTCCACATCGTACCATGCCTGCATGAGCACACTCAGCACTCCGTATGCTTTACTGCCGGGCGTTGCCGCCATGCGTTCGGCCACTTCTTTCTGAATCATGCCTGTACAGCAGGGAATGAGGTCTTTGTTTTCCAGCATCTTGAAGAAAATCTGGCTGGAAATGTTGTAGGGATAGTTGCCCGTGAGGACAAAGGGGCGGCCTTGGAAGACGGCCTGAAGGTCCATTTGCAGGAAGTCGCCCTCGATGATGTTGTCGCCCAACTGGGGGAAATGCTCATGGAGATAGGGCACTGAGTCGAAGTCGATTTCCACCACTTTGAACTCCCTACCCTTCGGAAGAAGAAACTGCGTCAACACTCCCATGCCTGGCCCCACTTCGAGCACGGGCACGTCGGGACAGGCATCGACGGTGTCGGCAATACGGCGAGCCACACCGAGGTCGGTGAGAAAATGCTGCCCCAGGAATTTCTTTGGCTTTACACTGTTCATATTCTTTGGCTGTGCGGAAGATAAATCACCTCTCCATCACAAAAATGAGGTTTCGTTTTGTGGTGTTGGCGGTTTTCATTATCTTTGCATCAAATTTTCCGTTGCAAAGATACAACTTTTTTGATGAACAGCAACAAAACTCTGAAAAAGACTCTCAACATCGTCTGTCCATTCGTGCTTGGAGGCGGTATTTTGTGGTGGATGTACCGCGATACAGACTTCAAAAAGATGGAAGAAACTCTGCTCCATGAGATGGATTGGGGGTGGATGCTTTTTTCGTTGGTGTTTGGAGTGACGGCTCAGATGTTTCGTGGCATCAGATGGAGACAGACACTGGAACCGCTGGATGAGCATCCGCGCGTGATGGACTGCATCCATGCGGTGTTCATCTCCTACGCCTCAAGCCTCATCATTCCGCGTAGCGGGGAACTGAGCCGATGCGGTGTTCTGTCCAGATATGATGGTGTCCCTTTCATGAAATCGCTGGGGACGGTGGTGACGGAGCGAGTGATAGACTCTCTGCTGATATTGCTGATTGCGGCAGCGGTCATCTTGTGGCAAGTGACTGTGTTCGACTCATTCTTTGACCGCACAGGCACCAACCTCGGCGACATACTTCATGGATTCACCACCACTGGCTACATCGTAACAGGCATCTGCCTGATTATCACGGTGGTGTTTCTATGGGTGGGACTGAAGCGCTTCACGTTCATGACTAAGATACGCGAAATGATGAACAACGTGAAAGAGGGCATCCTCTCGCTGAGGGGGGTGAAGAACAAGTGGCTCTTCGCTTTCTACACGGTGGCCATTTGGGGCAGTTACTTTCTGCACTACTGGATTACCTTCTGCTGCTTCGACTTCACCGAGAGCCTCAACTTCACCGTGGCCATCGTCAGTTTCATTGTGGGCAGCATCTCGGTCATCGTGCCCACACCAAACGGTGCAGGCCCATGGCACTTTGCGGTGAAGACCATCCTGATTCTCTATGGACTGACCGACACCGATGCCATCACGTTTGTGCTGATTGTACACACCATCCAGACCGCTCTGGTGCCACTGCTGGGCATCTACTCGTGGGTGGTGCTCAATCTGCGGAAAGAGCCGCTCTTCGAAGCACAGAACTGAGAAGCAACTACTAATCACTTAAAAATCAACATAATCATCATGAATCCAATTGAAGAACTTACGCCCCAAGGGGTTTGGAGAAACTTTTATGCACTGACACAGATTCCGCGTCCATCGGGACACACGGAGCGAGTGGCACAGTTCCTCATTGACTTTGCCAAGCAGCATGGCGCGGAGGCTTATCTGGACGAGGCCGGCAATGTCATCATGAAGAAAGGAGCCACTCCCGGATATGAAAACAGAGAAACAACTGTGTTGCAGGCACACATGGACATGGTGCCGCAGAAGACAAAGGACAGCACCCACAACTTTGAAACCGACCCGCTCGATGTGTACATAGACGGTGAGTGGGTGCGGGCGCGCAACACCACCCTGGGGTCGGACGACGGCATGGGTGTGGCTGCAGCAATGGCCATCATTGAGGACAAGAATGTGGAGCATGGCCCCATCGAAGTACTCATCACTCGTGATGAAGAAACGGGCATGAACGGAGCATTCGGTCTGAAAGCAGACGAACTCACGGGAAAATATCTGTTGAACTTAGACTCGGAAACAGAGGGGGAAATCACCATCGGATGTGCTGGTGGTGTAGATATTATCTGCCAGATGGAATATCAGGAAATCAATGTGAACCCCGACAACATGCTCTGTTACGACATCGTCATCAAAGGGCTACAAGGCGGTCATTCGGGCATTGAAATCGGTAAGGGCTGCGCCAATGCCAACAAACTGATGGCTCGTCTGCTGTTTGCAACCGTGAACACTCAGACGGCTTGGTTAGTGAACTGGCACGGAGGCAATATGCGCAACGCCATTCCCCGTGAGTGTGAGGCAAAGGTGCTGGTGCCTAAGGCACAGGAAAGCGATTTCTTGGCACTGGTCGAGAAGTGTCATAAAACCTTCTCCATAGAATACAAGGACATAGAGGCTAATCCCATCCAACTGACTGCTACACAGGCTGAAAGCATGCCTATGAAGGCTGTACCTGAGGATGTGCAGGAGAATCTGATTAACGCCATCATGGCTGCACACGATGGTGTGCTGCGCTACACACCGTCTCTGCCCGAACTGGTAGAGACATCGTGCAACCTGTCCATCATCAACATAGCCGATGGTAAGGCCGAAATCATCACGATGGCACGTTCGTCGCAAGACAGCATGAAGCAATACCTTTGCAATCAGTACATTGCTTGCTTCTCGATGGCGGGCATGAAGGTGAAGGCCGAAGGCGGCTACAGCGGTTGGCAGCCCAACCCATCGAGTCCACTCGTGGAAATGATGGACAGCATCTACGAACGCATGTACGGTCAGCACCCTTGCATCGCTGCCTGCCATGCCGGACTGGAATGCGGCATCATCGGTGTGAACTATCCCGATATGGACATGGCCAGTTATGGCCCCACCCTCGTCAGTCCACACACGCCTAGCGAGGCTTGCTACATCCCCTCGGTGGAGAAGTTCTACAACTTCACACTCGAAATTCTGAAGAACATTCCCCAAAAGCAATAACCCCCACCAAGCAACACAACCAACTATGGCACTGAACAAGAATAAAGACCTGAAGATGTTCTACAGCATCAGCGAAGTGGCACAAATGTTTAAGGTGACCGAGACTTTGCTGCGTTTCTGGGAAAAGGAGTTTCCGAACATCAAGCCACAGAAGGCAGGACGAGGCATTCGCCAATACACCAAGGCTGACATCGAACAAGTGAGGCTCGTCTATCACCTGGTGAAAGAACGTGGCATGACACTGCAAGGTGCGCGCGACATGATTAAGCGCGACAAAGGTGGTGGCATCAATCGCAATGTGGAGGTGATTGAGCGTCTGAAGGCCATCCGTACAGAGTTGCAAACCATTGGAAAAGACCTGAACGGTCTGGTGTGAGGCTGGTTGTGAACTGCGTACAAAAAGGAGACGGGGACAGCGCCTATATCGGTGCTGTCCCCGTCTCTTTTTTCCATGTTTCGTAGTAAAATCGGTGTGACTTAGACCGCTCGTCAGAATGACTGAGACTGATTCAGAGGGTGTGAATGAAGACTTCAAGAGGACCAAGAGTCAGTCTGCTTGGCAATGCGGATTAGATGCGAGAAACTTCCTTCACATCTTGAATCTCACGAAGACCGGCAATGGTTTCTTCCACTTCTTTGGTGTCGTGTACGAACATTTGGATGGTACACTCGAAGATGCCATCGTCGCACTCCACCTCCAACTTGCGGATGTTGATGCTGTGCAACTGAGAAATCACCTGCGTCATCTTGTGCAGAAGCCCCATCTTGTCAAAACCCCGTACATGGATGGAGGCTGGGAAAAGTGTCTGATTGCCAACCATATTCCACGATGCTCCCAACACGCGATTGCCATGATTGGCTTTCAGTTTCCCGGCCATTGGACACTGCAACTTATGAATCATAATATGCTTATCATCGTCAATATAGCCCATCACGGTATCGCCCGGAATCGGCTTGCAGCAATCGCACAAGGTGTATTTCTTTTGTAGGGATTCTTCTGTCAGAGTAAGGATTTTCTTCTTGTCGAAATCGGGGCCAACCACCTCTTTCTTCACTTTGCCTTTCTTGACAGATTTTTTGCCAAACGAGAAGAGGCGTTTCCATCCTCCCATTTCACTCTTCTCTTTCAGTTCATCAAAGTCTGAACGGCCCAACTGCACTTTACCTTCGGCTATGGCCACATACAGGGCATCTGGCCTTGCAAATCCATGAATATTAGACAGTTTATCAATAACAAGTGTGTCTTTGGGAATGTCATTATTGGCCAAAAACTCGTCCAGCATCAGTTCACCCTTCTTGCGCATCTCACGTTCTTCCTTGCGCAGGATGGACTGAATCTTAGTGGTTGCCTTTGCTGTAGTGGCAATGTTGAGCCACTCGCGGGTAGGATGCACCGATTTTGAAGTCAGAATCTCCACTTGGTCTCCACTTTGCAGCACATAACTGATGGGTTCCAACTTATGGTTGACTTTGGCTCCGATACAATGGCTCCCCACAAAAGTGTGAATGCTGAAAGCGAAGTCCAATGTAGTACTGCCCGCTGGCATCGTGCGTATCTCACCCTTGGGGGTAAAGACAAATATCTCTGATGCGAAAAGGTTCAGTTTGATGGTGTCGAGGAAGTCCATGGCATCAGGCTGAGGGTCATCGAGGATTTCCTTGATGGTCGCCAACCACTTGTCCAACTCCAGTTCCGAAGCCGTTTCCGTCTTTTCGCCATCCTTGTATTTCCAGTGTGCCGCAAATCCCTTCTCTGCAATGTCATCCATACGGCGAGAACGTATCTGCACCTCAATCCATTCGCCCATCTTTGACATGAGAGTGACATGAAGTGCCTGATAGCCATTGGCTTTAGGATGGCTCACCCAGTCGCGTGTCCGATCAGGATGGGAGGTGTAAATCTTACAAAGCATGACATAGATATCGAAACAGTCATTCAACTCTGTATCAATCTCTTCCGGCTCGAAAATGATGCGCACAGCAAGAATGTCGTAGATTTCTTCAAAGGGGATGTGCTTGGTCTGCATCTTATGCCAGATGGAATAAGGCGACTTGACACGCTGCTTGATTTCATAGGATAGTCCCAACTTCTTCAGTTCTGCATGAATGGGAGCAACAAATTCGTCGAAGACAGTATCACGTTCAGCCTTCGTTGCCTCCAACTTCCGCTCTATCTCAGCATATTCATCGGGATGTTCAAACTTAAAACTCAAGTCTTCCAGTTCCGTCTTGATAGAGTTGAGTCCCAGACGATTAGCCAATGGGGCATAGATATAGAGAGTCTCACCTGCAATCTTATATTGCTTATTGACGGCTTGGCTGCCCAGAGTGCGCATGTTGTGCAGGCGGTCCGCAATCTTGATGAGAATGACACGAATATCATCACTCATCGTGAGCAGCAACTTCTTGAAATTCTCAGCCTGAGCCGATGCATGCTCGCCGAAGATACCACCAGAAATCTTGGTCAGACCATCTACAATCTGGGCAATCTTTGGGCCAAACATGTTCTCGATGTCTTCCACAGTATAGTCAGTGTCTTCCACAACATCGTGAAGAAGAGCAGAACAAATGGATGTGGAGCCAAGACCTATTTCGCAGCAAACAATCTTGGCCACAGCAATGGGGTGCATGATATAAGGCTCACCCGACAAACGCCGCACACCCTTGTGGGCATGCTTCGCAAAATTGAATGCTTTCGTGATAATTTCAATTTTCTTTCTATGCTTGCTGGCCAAATAAGCATCAATCAAACTCTGAAACTCATCATTGACCATCTTCTCTTCCTTTTCCACATCTGTCATCTTTGTTTCCATAGGCTGTCCTTGTTTATTTCACACGCACTTTCTGTCCAGGGCGGATAATATTACCTTTGATGCCATTCAACTGGCGCAACTTCGAAACTGTCGTGCCATTTCTCTTGGCAATAGAAGACAGTGTGTCTCCACTCTTCACTGATACACTTTGGGACCGCTGGCGACTGCTGCGAGAACTGCGATGGCGACCATTTCGCGAACGACTGGAAGAGCGGGTGTTACGACTACGAACAGTCGTTTGTTCTGTCTGCACACTCACGGCATCATCAGTGGCAAAACGAGGAGTTGCAGAGGTCTGCATCACACTGAGAGGACTGAGACCATAAATACTGTCCTCATTCAGGATAAAATCCTCTACAGAACCTGCCGGCAAACACAAGGCGTAATCGGCAGGGACGATGTCTTGGCGATATTGCGGATTGAGGGCCCGCAGTTCATCTACAGTCAGGTTGCACTTTGCAGCAATCTGAGTAAACTTCACATTGTGTTGCACCACCACCGTGTCGGACTCCAGCGGAAGGGTAGCCTCACGAGGAACAATGCCGTGTTCGCAATAGTAATTCATGATGTAGGTTGCGGCTATAAAAGCGGGCACATACCCCCTTGTTTCATGAGGAAGACGGCTATAAATAGACCAAAAGTCGGCACCATCCTGATTGCCTGAACGAGTGATAGCCTTCTGCACATTTCCTTCTCCACAGTTATAGGCAGCGATGGCCAATCCCCAGTCGCCAAACATATCGTACAAATCGCGCAAATAATGAGCCGCAGCATCACTTGACTTGATAGGATCACGACGTTCATCGACAAGCGTATTCACCTCAAGACCATAGCGTTTTCCAGTTCCAATCATAAACTGCCAAAGGCCGGCAGCACCCACTCTCGAAGTGGCAGAAGGACGCAGTCCCGACTCAATAACAGGGAGATACTTCAACTCCAGCGGCAACCCATATCTCTCCAATGCCTCTTCGAAGATAGGATTGTAAAAATTAGAAGAACCCAACATAATGGACACTGAACTTTTCATCCTGTTACTATAAGTTTCTATATACTTGCGAGTCACATCATTAAGAGGCATGTCTATCGTAGTTGGGATACGAGAGAGGCGGCTGACGAGCACAGAGTCGCTGTAGGAAAGCACTCGACTAGTCCCCACTCCTTCCGAGAGATTATTCGTGTTGTTGTAATCGCCCATCAACTCTTCCTCGCTGACCAACACACCTTCAGGCATGTCAACAGCCTCTGCTCCCACGCTATCGGGAGACGTGACAACAACATCTTGCGCATAAGTCATTGATGCGACCAAGATAGACAGACATGTAACGAAACTCTTCTTATTCATATATAATTAATTACTATTTAGTTTCAAAAATTCAAACTACACTGTACCCCATAAGAGCAGGAACTCATGCCTTGCGCCCGCATGGTGGAATACTTTTCGTTCATCACAGCAGGATGAACTTTGAGAGTCAAGTCGCGCGAGATGTCAAAACTCGACAATTCTGCATCTATATAAGCATCCAAGATGGACAGTGCATACACCCCTATCATACAGAACATGCTCAAATCGCGAAAACGCCGATAATAATCCTTCTTACGACGAAACATATCCTGCAGACGCGTCTTATTGGCATTGATTTCATAGTGAGCCGGAATGAAGTTCTCATAACTCTTCGTATTTTCGTCACTGTCCGTAATATCAATATATGCCTGAGAATAATCGCGATACATCGTGTTGTTCCAGTTCATGGCATAGATGCAACCTAAAAAACCACCATAGATTAACGGCAATTTCCAGTATTTCCGATTGTAAATCTGCCCACCGCCAGGAAAGATGATGGCATACCAGAGCGACTTCTTCGGGTCAGGAACGAACCGTTTGTTCATCAGCGGATTCACATATTTCACCAACGAATCCTTCACCAATGGTACGTGCATCGCCACACTATCCCGATGTTCGGGCACAAACGTGCCATCACCAACAACTTCCATCACAGAATCTGCAATTTCTTCCAGTCGAACCGTGTCAAGCGCAACATCTTCAGCAATGAGCGAGTCCTTCCAAACACGCACATCATCTTTTGATTCGGGAGATAACAAACGGGCAGAACCCAACCGTTCTTCCTGTGAGTAACCTTTCAGAAAGAAGAACATAGCCATCATGACAAGGACCACCGTTTTATATGTCACCCAAGTCTTTTCCAAATTTCTGCTATTTCATCAAGAGAGCAATGATACGACGAAGGTCGTCAGCAGTAGCGAAAGAGAAAGACACCTTGCCGCCGCCCTTAGACGTGCAGGAAATCTTTGCCTCTACACCCAGCAGACTGGAGAGTTGACCGCGCAGCCCTTCCATTTCTTCAGTCATTTGCGATTCCATCGAACGACTTCCGCCTGCAGGTGTGCGTGTTCCCTTCTCTCCAACACCTTCATTGATACCTTTTATGATATTTTCCACCTGACGGACAGAATACCCTTTGTTCTGTATTTCATTGAAAAGTTTCACCTGTGCTTTAGGGTCTTCCAGTGCCAGTAAAGCACGTGCATGTCCCGTATCAATGTTGCGGTTTTGTATAGCCACCTGCACAGGGGCTGGCAATTTCAGCAAACGAAGATAATTGGCCACTGTAGCCCGTTTCTTTCCCACACGCTCACTTAACTTCTCCTGTGTCAAGTTATAGGCATCCATCAGATGCTGATAGGCCAAAGCAATCTCAATGGAATTCAGGTCTTGGCGCTGAATGTTCTCCACCAATGCCATTTCCATCACATTCTCATCATCTGCTGTTCTGATATAGGCAGGAATGGTAGAAAGTCCAGCCTTCTGTGAGGCTCGCCAGCGACGTTCACCTGCAATAATCTGATACCGACCGTTTTCCAACTCTCGCAAAGTGATGGGTTGGATAATGCCAATTTCAGCAATGGAATCTGCCAGTTCTTGTAAAGCCTCCTCGTCAAACTCACGCCGAGGCTGATTCGGGTTACGCTCAATCAAATCCAGCGCAATCTCATTGATGGTAGAAGACCCTTCGGTACGAACGTCTTCGGTTGAGATGAGAGCATCCAGTCCACGCCCCAAGGCCGACCCATATTTTTTTCTTACCGCCATACGATTCTATCTAAAATTCAGAGTTATAACTTCTTATCGTGAGCAACTATTTCCTTCGCCAGAGCGATATAGTTCTTGGCTCCATTCGACGTTGCATCATACAGGATACAAGGGATGCCATGACTGGGAGCCTCCGACAACTTCACATTACGTTGTATCACCGTATTAAACACCAACTCTTGGAAATGGCGCTTCACCTCTTCATAGATCTGATTAGCCAAGCGAAGACGTGAGTCAAACATGGTCAACAAGAAACCCTCAATCTCCAAATGCGGATTCAGTTTCGACTTGATGATTTTGATGGTATTCAGCAGTTTGCTGATACCCTCAAGCGCAAAATACTCACACTGCACAGGGATGATGACCGAATCTGCCGCAGTCAACGAATTGACCGTAATGATGCCCAAAGAAGGAGAGCAGTCTATCAAAATATAGTCATATTCAGTGCGCAGAGGGTCAAGTGTGCGCTTCAAGACCATCTCTCTCTTATTCATATTCAGCATTTCAATCTCGGCACCCACCAAATCGATATGACTCGGTATGACATCCAAGCCTTCCAAATCAGTCGTGTAGATAGCCGAATGAGGGTCGGCTGAACTAATGATACAATCATATATAGAAGTGTCCACCTGCTGAATGTCAACGCCCAAGCCAGAGGACGCATTCGCCTGAGGATCAGCGTCAACGACAAGGACTTTCTTGTCCAGTGCAGCCAAACTTGCAGCAAGGTTGATTGCAGTAGTAGTCTTGCCTACACCACCCTTCTGATTCGCCAATGCAATGATTTTTCCCATATCTTTATCCTTTATCATTCAATTCTTATGCAAAGGTAAGAATTTTATGTGGAACGTCCAACACAAGAAACGTGGAACATCAAATGTTTTTACATACTTTTATTAAATTAGCCTCAATTGAGACTTCGGCAAACACGAGAACGTGTACGAAAAAAACAGAACGGTCTGATGAATTGGATTCATCAGACCGCATTCTGATAAGATTATTCTTCTTGTGGGCGCTGACGGATTCGAACCGCCGACCCTCTGCTTGTAAGGCAGACGCTCTGAACCAACTGAGCTAAGCGCCCTTGTTGGTCGGGATGACACGACTCGAACGTGCGACCACTTGGTCCCAAACCAAGTATACTACCAACTGTACTACATCCCGATTTTCAACAGCCTTCGGATGTCCTTTTCTCAAAAGCACTGCAAAGGTACGACATTTTTTGGAACTGACCAAATAAAACAGACTTTTTTTACATCCTCAATAAAAAAGTACACTCTTCACACATTCCCTTTCGCGACAAAAGCCCCCAAAAGGAAACAAGAAAAAAGAAGATGCCCTGACTATAGCATACAAAAAAGGAGGCTGCCTCCACTGGACGCAGCCTCCTTTGATTTATCAATTAAGTGAATTGATTACTTAAGAGTGATGATTGCACGACGGTTGAGGTTGAATGGAGCAACTTCGTCAACACCACCTACGCCCTGAACTTCAATCTTAGAACGATCTACACCAAGATTAACGAGTTCGTCAGCAACAGCCTGAGCACGAGCCTCAGACAGTTTCTGGTTGTAAGCAGAAGAACCAGTCTTGCTATCGGCAGAACCGCGAACGACAACCTTAGCACCAGAGTTCTTAGCAGCAGATGCAAGAGCCTCGATGTTGATGAGATCCTTCTTAGAGTTCAACTTAGCAGAGTTGAGGTCGAAGAATACAGAAGCAGAACCAGCAGTTACGTTGTTGGCCTGTGGGCACTTGTGGTTAGCCCACTTAGCGAGTTCAGCACGAAGACGTGCATTCTCGTCCTGCTCAGCCTTGAGTTGTGCACGGAGAGCAGCGAGTTTAGCGCATGCCTCAGCAGAAAGAGCCTCGTAGTCGTCGAGAGACACAGCCTTAGACCAGCCAGTCTTGCCAAGGTTGTAAGTTACACCAAGGTCGAAAGTAGTGATGTTGTTAGCACGCCATGCCTTTTTTGCGTTCTGAGAATAAGGAATGAAGTCCTGAGTTGTCCACATATAAGCGAGGTCGCCATAGATGCTTACACGCTGAGAAATCTTCCAAGAAGACTCGATACCAACACCGAGAACGGGAGCGTAAGTGTTACGGCCGAAGTTACGAACGATACCGAGACGTGGGAAAGCACTCAGGTTCCATACACGAGTTTCGCTGTAACCGCAGAAGAGGTTGCTCAGGTTGAACTGAGTATCGAATGCGAGAAGAGCATAACCACCCTTGTGTGGATTAGCAGTCTCAGTCACATGACCAGCATCCATCACACCGTCATTAGCATTACGGAAAGCGTGTGGGAATGCACCGTTCTCCCAGTTCAGTTTCAGACGAGTACCGATGCCAGGAGTGAACCACTTACCAACAGCGATATCGAAACCGTAAGTACGACCATCGTGCCAGTCCTTCTTGAAGAAACTGCCGTGCTTCCAAGAACTAACAACGTTCATGTCAATACCAGCCTGAACATACCAGTTAGCCCAGAAAGAGTTGGTTGCTACACTGTACTTGTTAGTTGCTGGTGTTGCGAATTCATCGCACTGTGCATTTGCTGCAACAGTACCGAGGCCTACAAAGGCCAGCGCCATCATTAACTTTTTCATAAATACTTTTTTTAATAAAAACAATTAATAATATAATTCTCTTACTCAAAAAGTGGACGACTCCACTAAATAGGAGGCACATGCTTCTTAAACACATTCCAACTATTTTGATGCAAAGTTAAACATTTTACTTCATATCAGCCACACAAAAATCAAAAAAAATGTAAAAAAAAACGTACTTTTCCGCATTTTTCTCTTTTTTATGGCGTTTTTCAGCCTATTCTCGTAAAAAAAACTAAAAAAAGTCGTTCAGAACTTGGTCTTCAAGAATGGAATAGACAATCTTTCCGTCAGGAGTGCGCAGTGGGGTATTTGAGGTAAACAAATCCTGCAACAGATGTTCCATCTCCACCGAAGTGAGAACCTGTCCATACACAATGGCGGCGTTCTCAGCCATCGTAAGCGCCATGGCCTCTTGTGCATCCTTCTTGATATTGCCAGTTTTTTCCCTGACCGATGCCACCATGTCATGAAGAAGTTTCTCCACATCCACACCTTCTATATCAGACGGGATGCCATTGATGGAGTACGCTCCCCCACCCAAATTGGAGAGTTCAAAGCCCAAACTGATAAAATCATCCATCATATTTTCCACCACAATTGCATCGACCGTGTCGAACTGTATCACACTGGGGAAAAGTTCCTTCTGGGTCGGGCGGTTGTGAGACTTCAAGGACTGCATGTTTTGGTCGAACAGCACCCTCACATGAGCCCGATGCTGATTAACCACCATGATGCCATTGTTGCAGGGCATCACGATGTACTTACCTTTATACTGAAATTTCGGAACCGAAACATCAAAGAGCAGTCCCCCTGCAGATGGGCCGCCCGTCGCATTCCAGATGGAACCTTGCAGGTTTTCCTCTTCCGGCAGCAGTTCCAGCCCACCACTTTCCTCTTCCGACGAAACTGCGTTCTCGTCATCGTCCGATGAAGAGGCATTGAACACAGAGCCCGTATATCGGTCATAGAGTTTTTCCCACCCATTCGAGCGTGAGTAAGCAGTGCCTTTCTTACTTTCAAAAGGATTGTAAGTCGGTGCAGACAACTTAGGCTGATGAGGAATCGTTGTTGCAGTGCCCATCACTGGTATGTCAGGTCTTCCTTCCACATCGAAATCTATCATCGGTACATTGCAGAACTTCCCGATTGTCTCTTTTACAGCAGCCGACAGCACCTGCCAGATGGGTTGTTCATTGTCAAACTTTATCTCCGTTTTGGTCGGATGCACATTCACGTCAATAGAAGACGCATCGACCGCAAAGTAGATAAAGTAGGAAACGTGTTCCCCGGCTGGCACCATATTCTCATACGCTTTCATAACCGCACTATGGAAGTACGGATGACGCATATAGCGACCGTTCACGAAGAAATACTGATGGGCATTTTTCTTCTTGGCCGACTCTGGTTTCCCGATATATCCAGAAATGCTCACCAAAGAAGTTTCCACCTCCACGGGCAGCAGTTCCGCATTGATTTTTTTGCCAAAGACATCAAGAATCCTCTGTCGAAGCGTTGCCTCAGGCAGATTGTACATCTCTACACCATTATTATATAAAGAGAAGGCAATCTCGGGATGCACCAACACCATGCGTTGGAAATCTGCCACGACGTTCGTCAACTCCGTCTGATTCGACTTCAAGAATTTTCTTCTTGCCGGAACATTAAAGAAGAGATTCTGCACCAGGAAATTGCTTCCTACAGGACACATCACTGGTTCCTGCCGCACCACCTTGGAGCCGTTGATTTGGAGCATCGTCCCCAGTTCGTCATCCTGCCGTCTGGTCTTCAGTTCCACTTGCGCCACAGCAGCAATACTGGCCAATGCCTCACCGCGAAACCCCATGGTCGAGAGGTTAAACAAGTCTGCCGCCTTCTGAATCTTGGAGGTGGCATGGCGTTCGAAGGAGAGTCTGGCATCCGTCTCCGACATGCCTTTCCCGTCATCAATCACCTGCACATTCGTTTTGCCTCCATCCACCACCAGCACCTTGATATTCTTGGCACCGGCATCGATGGAATTTTCGACCATTTCCTTGATGATAGAGGCTGGGCGTTGGACAACTTCTCCTGCCGCAATTTGGTTGGCAACAGAGTCGGGCAAAACGTGAATAATATCTTCCAAAATGAAATCCTTTCCTTTACGTTAGAAAAAAAACTTTCCTGTATATAAATAACGCATCAGGAGCAACAGCAAGACGATGGCCGCAATCAGCACTCCATACGAAAGCGGCTTCCGACCACTTTCCTTGCGACGCTTCAAGTGCTTTGTGGCCTGCACAAACTTACCACGAATATCCTCCGGCGTGAACTCTTTGGGTGGGAGCAGTCCTAACTCCCGTTTTGCCCGTTCATCTATTTCCTTCAGTTTTTCCTTCCGGGGGTCATAATAAATGTAGTTATGATGGAAACCACGAGGCTTCCTGACTGAGAACATTCCCATAATTACACATTATTTATATACATACATTTCTATCTACAGGAGCGCTGTCCCGCTTTCCGCACTACAAATCCTCCAGTCTTTGCTTCGGCACCACTTTCTTCTCCGTCTTCTTCAGCACCTGTTCTTTCTTTTTCGACTTCCATTCAAAGATGTCGTCCTTATCCTTGGGGCGGATATAGTCAAACCAAGCAAATCCAGCCAGATAGCGTCTTTCTTCCGGGATGGCAAAGGGAGGATACATCACTCCCGTGGGTGTTGACATCCAGATTTTGCTCACCTTCTTATTCTCCATATACAGGTTCAGGTCCGGCGTTTCCGTATAGTTCATGCCAATGCGGCTACCGTCATCCTCTTCCATGAAGTAGCACACATACACATTTCCTTTCGCGTTGTTATGCTCAATCACGCCATCCACAAAATAGCAGAACATCTCCTTGGAAGCCACCTGGTTGAATGAAACCGAATCTATCTTCTCGATGGTCATGGCCTGATTGATGATATGAATCCAATCTATCGTGCTGTCATTGTTGTAGATGCGGATTTCCTCGCCAAACACTTGCTGTTCCTCATTCCACAAGATGGGCTGGCCGTACATGTAAGTGCAGGAATCCCTTTCATGCGAAACCAGCGAGTCGCACACTCCCTGAAAATCACGCCTATACATTCTCACCTTATGATAGGCGAACAAATCCCTATAGAGCGAGTCTGTATTCTGATTATAAGTAACCATCTTCAGCGTGTCGCCATGCACATACAGCGTGTCTGGCCCCGAAAATTCATAGCACACAGCCCTGTCCGTTGCGAGAGCCGTACCCGTCTTGTCCTCATAGCGGCAATAGTCGCCCGTCAACATGCAGCGGTTCTCCACATCCGTCAAGACTACATTGCCAAACGCCTCGCTCACCCCCGTCGCATTGTCGGTATATAGGCTATCCCCCACAATATCACGCATATCTTTATAGACATGTGAGCGTTCCGTCAGGTTGGCCTGCCCCGTTTTTGTGTCATACTCTCCTCGCAAGGCATAGACAAACGTGCTGTCTGCCGAGACGATGTTTGTTTCCGAAATAATCCTGGCCACCTTCGTGTCCGAATAATAGTACAACTCGTTGGTTTTCAGTTCAAACTTCGGATTGTTGAGCACCACATTATCCTTAAATATTGCTTCGTTCAGAGCAGGCGTGTATTGTCCATAGTCCGAGTTCAGCACATTATCCTCATCATAGAGCGTACCGTTCTGAGGATAGAAGCCCACACCCTCCAGACGGTCGTAGTCAATCACCGAAGTCACCAACTTCGTCTTTCGGTGAGTCAGCACCGCATGCCCCTGTGCATGTGCCTGCATCATCGGGCCGTTATACAGCAACGTGTCGCTCGTCAGCGTCAGCGTATCGCCCTGCACCATCCTCACGTGTCCGTAAGCATTGAACGTATTGTCGTCTTTGTAGAACCGCGCACTGTCACAATCCAGATACATCCCATCGTGGAACAACTTGACATGGCCCACCAGCACATCGGCACGGATGTCCCGATGGTTCTTGTACAGGACATCACTGTGCAACAACTTCACCTCCTCCCCCGATTTCTTTCGGGGCTTATCATCTGGCGTCGATGCAAAAAGCACACAAAAGGCTGACAGGCACACCGTGCCCATCAAACACATCTTTCGCATCTTTCCGTTCGCCATCTTACTGATTGTTCGTCACTTAATCCAACCTGAATACTTAAATTCGCAGTTTTTCCAATCGTCGTTGATATGGATATAGGTCGTGGCCTGTTTCTCGCGAATCCACTTATCCAGTTTCTCCTCACACAGTTTCTCCACCACCACATCCTGCAAAGCCTGATAGTCATCGGCCATCGTGGCACGGTGACCGTTGATGCGACTCTTCAGTTTCACGATTGCCACCACTTCTTTGCCACTGCTGTTCACCATGATAAAGGGCTTCGAGATTTCGTTCACCTTCAGTCCGGCCACAGCACGTGCCACCTCCGTCGGCAGGTCTTTCATCTCAAACTTTGACGCACCCGTGTTCTTATCAAACAACAAACCATAGTTGTTTCGGGTGTCCTTATCGTAGGAAACCACCGACACACACTCATCGAAAGTGTAAAGTCCCTTCTCTATCTCAGCCGAGATGGAGTCCAGGTCGTTGATGCATTGTTGCAGTGCCTCCGTTGACACACGGGGCTTCCGCAGAATGTGACGACAGTTCACCATATCTCCCTTCTTTTCAATCAGTTGAATGATATGGAAACCATACTCCGTCTCCACAATCTTCGACACAGCCTTCGGCTCTGTCAGGTTGAAGGCCACATTGGCAAACTCCGGCACAAAAGAGCCACGCCCGGCAAATCCCAGTTCACCACCCTGCTTGGCCGATTCCTTGTCCTCCGAATACAGCAATGCCAACGTGGAGAACTGAGCCGTCCCGTTGTTCACCCGTTCCGTATAACTGCGCAACTCATCCTTCACACGGTCAATCTCCTCCTGTGGAATCTTCGGGTTGCGTGTGATAATCTGGCACTCCACCTTCGTCGGGATGAACGGCACACTATCTTCGGGCAAATCCTTGAAATAGCGGCGCACTTGAGCAGGAGTCACCTTCACGTTCTTCACCAGATTGCGCTGCACCTCGCTCACCACCTTGCGGTCCTTATAACTATTGTACATCTGCTCCCTGATTTGCGAGATGGGCTTGCCCATGTACTCTTCCAGTTTCTCGCGCGAGCCGATGTTCATGATGGCATTGTTGATGTCATCGTCCACATCCTGAAACACTTCCGCATCCGTCACCGTCACAGAGTCGATGGCGGCCTGATGCAGAAACAGTTTCTGCACCGCCAACTGCTCCGGAATGACACAATAGGGGTCGCCCTCCCAGCGTTGTCCCTGCTGCAGGGCCTCCATGCGCGCATTTTCCACATCCGACTTCAGAATGGCCTCATCGCCCACCACCCAAATCACTTCATCCACCACATTGTTCTGCCCCTGAGCCAGCACTCCCTGCGACAGGAGCACACACGCACCAATTATGATACTGCGAATTTTCATACTAATTCTTATTTACAGTCTTGACTACGTCATCAAACACTTCCACCGGGAACTTCTTGCGCAAGCCTTCCACCCACTGCTTCTCCATCATGTTCTGATAGTCCGTCGCCACCTGTCCGCGCACATCTTTGTAGGTGCGAGGAGCCTTGGCCTTCTTGCCATATACATCCACCACCGGAAAATCCTTCTTCGGTTTCAGTTCCGCCTTCTTCTGCTTAAACACCAACTTATCCACGTTGGCATTATCGCCCTGCTTGTAGATGCCACGCTCCACACGCACCATCTTCACCGAGTCGTTGTTCAGTGCAGCCACAAGCGTCTTGGCATAGTCCTCTTCGTCCACACCCTTCAGCAGTTTCTTCGCTTTCGAAGCCGTTGCAGCATCCTTGGCATAAATGATGATGCCGCAGAACCGGGGAGCATCCCAGGCATAGTCCTTCTTGTGGGCCGCAAAGAAAGCCTCCATGCCCGCATGGTCCTGCTGAGCCTTGTCCCACACATCCTTCTTCGTCACCTCATACATCAAGGTGCCGTCATAATACTCCTGCGCCAAATTCTTCTGGTCGGCATCAGATTCCAAGATTTTCTCCAGCAGTTCATCAACCAGTTCGGTTCTCGTGATGCCACGCTGACTCGACACCGAGTCCAGATAGGCATTGGCCGAAGCCTCTCTGATGCCACGCTGTTCCAAGAACTTGATGATGTTGTCATGATGGAACTCATAGGACTCAAACGGATGGCGGTCAACCAGATAGATGATGTGCCAGCCCACCGTCGATTTCACGGGAGCCGACATCTCGCCAGCCTTCAGCGCGTAGGCCGCCTGCTCAAAGTCTGGAATCATCATGCCTTTGCCAAACTGCCCCAGCGCACCGCCACGCTGTGCCGACCCTTTGTCGTCGCTCTTCTCCTTGGCCAGTTCGGCAAACTTCTCTGCCAGTTGCTCCTTCGGCACAGCCTGCAGCACACCATAGATACTGTCGATGCGCACCTTGGCTGCAGCCTGCTGCTCAGCCGTCGCATCCTGGCGCATCAGCACCAGAATGTGGCTCGCCGTCAGCAAGTCCTGCCCCTCAAAGCGGGCAGCCGTATTGTCGTAGGTCTTGCGGGCCTCACGTTCGATGAATGCCGAATCGACTAGCGTGGGAATGACCATCTGCTCCTTGTAGCCGTCCAGTTCTTTGCGCAGCGAAGGGACCGTGTCCAGCCGTTGACTCTCGGCCTCGGCCACCTTCAACTTAAAATCCACATACAGAGGCACATACTCCTCCACGCTCTTCTTGTCCAACACGCCATCCGAGTTGTTCTTGTTGAACGAATATTCAAACTCACTCCTCGTGATGCTTTTACCATTGATTTTCATGATGACAGGGTCTGAGGTCTGCGCCACAGCCGAAAGACTTGCCACCAAAGAAGCCACAAAAAATACTATCTTTTTCATTTGTATTTCTTATCTTACAATTTTGACTGCAAAGTTACGAAAAAATATAGAACTATACGTGCGGAATAAAGATTTTTAACTTTCACCGCCCTTCCCATGCCGTTCCCATCTCATAAACGAACACAAGGCCGGAAAAACCGCACCCCTCGACTACGATGAACCGTACCCCTCGGCTACGGCAATTCGTACCCCTCGACTACGCCTTTTCACAGCCGGAAACGGATGGCGAAGAAGTGTTGTTTGACAGGAAAATCCGAAACAAAAAAGGCTTTGTCTCTCCGCTGGGGAAGACAAAGCCTTCAACTGTTGACGATGATGTTTTTTATTGCGGACGGCTGTAGTTGGGAGCCTCGCTGGTGATGATGACTTCATGCGGGTGGCTCTCCTGCACACCTGCATTGGTGATGCGGGTGAACTTGGCATTGTGCAGTTCCATAATGCTGGCTGAGCCACAATAGCCCATGCCGGAACGGAGACCGCCCACGAGTTGGTAAACCACTTCCTGCACCGTGCCTTTGTAGGGCACACGTCCTGCAATGCCTTCCGGCACGAGTTTCTTGGTTTCGGTCACACCGCCTTGGAAGTAGCGGTCCTTGGAGCCGTTCTCCATGGCCTCCAGCGACCCCATGCCGCGATAACTCTTGAACTTACGGCCATTGAAGAGGATGGTCTCGCCTGGTGCTTCTTCTGTGCCAGCCACGAGCGAGCCAATCATGACGCTGTAGCCACCGGCAGCGAGTGCCTTGACCACATCGCCCGAATAGCGCAGGCCGCCGTCGGCTATGAGTGGAATGTCTGTGCCTTCAAGTGCCTTAGCCACATCATAGACCGCGCTCAACTGGGGTACGCCCACACCGGCCACGACACGAGTGGTGCAGATGGAGCCGGGACCGATGCCCACTTTCACGGCATCGGCACCTGCTTCTACCAGAGCCTTTGCTGCCTCGCCTGTGGCGATGTTGCCCACCACAATATCGACATCGGGGAAGGCGGCCTTGGCCTCGCGCACCTTATCAATCACACCTTTGGAATGACCATGCGCGGTGTCGATGACGATGGCATCCACACCAGCCTTGACCAATGCCTCCATGCGTTCAAACGTGTCGGCTGTCACGCCCACACCGGCTGCCACGCGCAGACGGCCCTTGGCATCCTTGCAGGCATGGGGCTTATCCTTGGCTTTGGTGATGTCCTTGTAGGTGATGAGGCCAATGAGTTTGTTGTCGTTATCCACCACGGGCAACTTCTCAATCTTGTGCTCCAGCAAAATGCGTGAGGCACTTTCGAGGTCTGCTTGCTGGTGGGTGACCACGAGGTTCTCCTTGGTCATCACATCATCAATTTTCTTGCTGAGGTCGGTTTGGAACCGAAGGTCGCGATTGGTGACGATGCCCACGAGCGTGTTGACGTCATCAACCACTGGAATGCCGCCGATATGGTATTCGGCCATGATGTCGAGCGCATCCTTCACGGTTGAGCCACGCTTGATGGTGACAGGGTCGTAAATCATGCCGTTTTCGGCACGTTTCACGATGGCCACCTGACGTGCCTGGTCCTCAATAGACATGTTCTTGTGGATGACACCGATACCGCCTTCGCGAGCAATAGCGATAGCCATCGGTGCCTCGGTGACTGTGTCCATGGCGGCAGTCACGAAAGGAATCTGCAACTCGATGTTGCGTGAAAACTTAGTGGTGAGGGAAACCTCGCGCGGAAGAACCTGCGAATAGGCTGGGATGAGCAGCACGTCGTCGAACGTCAGTCCTTCCATCACAACTTTATCTGCAATAAATGATGCCATAGTGTTAGGGTATTTATTGCATGCAAAGGTAAGACTTTTTTGCAACGTGGCAAAGAAAAAGAACTAAAAACTAAAAACTAAAAACTAAAAGTGTGAGTTTGTCCGTCCTAATGGAAGTAATTTTCACTTTTAGTTTTTAGTTTTTCGCTTTTAGTTCCTTATTCTTAATTGGCAAGTTCGCTGATGAACTTGATGCGCACAAGTCTTACGTCTTCTTCATAGATGTCGCCGTCGAGATTGTCGAGTGCCGTGTCGAGGTCATCGGTTTCGCTGGTACGGAAGTATTCGTAGATTTCATCAATCACATCTTCGTCCATCTCTATGTCCTCAAAGTAATAGTCGATGTTGAGTTTGGTGCCGCTATAGACGATGGCCTCCATCTCGTCCAGCAGTTCGTCGAAGTCGAGACCTGTGCTTTTGGCAATGTCTTCAAGACTCACCTTGCGGTCTATGGCCTGAATGATTTTTACTTTCATTTTCGATTTGTTGGCAACAGTCCTGACTCGCATATCTGTCGGACGCACGATGTCGTTGTCTTCGCAGTGCCGCTGAATCAGTTTGCAAAACTCGGCTCCATAGCGCTTAGCCTTTCCTGCACCAACACCTGGAATATTCTGCAATTCCTCTTCATTGACGGGATAGAGTGTGGACATGGATTCCAGCGAGGCATCTTGGAATACGACATAAGGAGGCACATTGTGCTTCTTGGCTATTTTCTTCCGAAGGTCGAGCAACATGCCATACAACACTTCGTCGGCCACGCCTGTTCCGCCCTGCTCCGAACTGTCGTCGAAGTCGTCGTCAAAGTCGTTGTTCTCCACGACCATAAACGGTACCGGCTTCTTGACGAACTTCCGACCCGCTTTCGTCAACTTCAGTGCGCCATACGACTCCACTTCCTTGTCGATGTAACCGGCAAGACTGGCCTGAATCACGATAGCATCCCACATGGTGCTTTCCACATCTGCACCTGCTCCAAACTGTTCCAACTGGTCGTGCTTGTGGCTCAAGATGGTCTCGCTTTCTTCGCCACGCAAGACATGGATGATATATTCCTGACGGAAATTTTCTTTCACTGCCAAAATGGTCTGCAACAGCAACAAAAGGTTTTCCTTTTGGTCTGTCCGGGCCTTCGGATGCAGACAGTTGTCGCAGTTGCCACAATTGTCCTTGTCATATTCCTCGCCAAAATAGTGCAACAACATCTTGCGACGGCACACCGACGATTCGCAGTAGGCAGCAGTCTCGCCCAGCAGATGGGTGCCGATATCTTTTTCTGCAGGGGTCTTGTCCTTCATGAATTTTTCCAGTTTTGCCAAGTCTTTGTGGCAATAGTAGGTGATGCACTTGCCTTCACCGCCGTCGCGGCCAGCCCGCCCGGTCTCCTGATAATAACCTTCAAGACTTTTGGGTATGTCGTAATGGATGACATAGCGCACATCGGGCTTGTCTATACCCATGCCAAAGGCGATGGTGGCCACGATGACATCGACTCGCTCCATGATGAAGTTGTCCTGAGTCTCGTTGCGGTCCTTCGTGTCCATTCCGGCATGATAGGCAGCCGCCTTGATATTGTTGGCACGGAGTACCTCGGCCAGATCTTCCACTTTCTTACGGCTCAAGCAATAGATGATGCCGCTCTTGTGGGGGTTTTGCCTGATGAACTTGATGATGTCTTTTTCCACATCAGCCGTCTTTTGCCGCACCTCGTAGTAGAGATTCTGGCGGTTGAACGACGACTTATAGTCTTTTGCCTCTATAATGCCGAGATTTTTCTTGATGTCGTTGCGCACCTTGTCCGTCGCCGTTGCAGTCAGCGCAATCACTGGTGCGTCATAGATGCGTTGGGCGGCCTCCTTGATGGCTTCGTCGGTAGGCAAATCTGGCAAGTTCATCACTGCTGGTTCGTCAGCCATGCGTTTCTTCAATTCGCCATAATCCCTACGGATGACGGGCATGATGCTCAACAGGGCATCGACAAATCGGACATCCAAGCGTGGACACTTGTCCGATTTCTCCTTAATCTGCTCTTTCATCTCTGACATGAAGGCTATGACATCAGCCAGTCCCTTCACACGTTCCTCAGCCGCATCCAGTTTGTCCTGATCCATGCGGTCAGGGAACTGTTTGAACTCTTTGTTCATCGCCTCCAGACTCTGCTTCCGTGCCCGATAGGCATCGGTCAAAGCCTTGATGGTGTGCAGTTTATCTTTGGGGAGGAAGAGTTCTATGATGGGAGCCATCGCAATCCAGTTGATGACGGGACGAATCTTGCGATACTCCGGGCGGAAGTCATGTCCCCACTCCGAGATGCAGTGTGCCTCATCAATGGCAAAGAAGGAGATGTTGACCTGTCGAAGAAATTCCACGTTATCTTCTTTCGTCAGCGATTCGGGTGCCACATAGAGCATTTTTGTTTTTCCCGACATGATGTCAGCCTTCACCTGGTCGATGTTGGCCTTGCTCAACGAAGAGTTGATGAAGTGCGCCACCCCATCTTCCTCACTGATGTGCTTGATGGCATCCACCTGATTCTTCATCAGGGCTATCAGCGGTGAAATCACAATGGCTGTCCCGTCCATCAACAGCGCAGGCAACTGGTAGCAGAGGGATTTGCCGCCGCCGGTAGGCATCAGCACAAAGGTGTCATTACGGTCGAGAAGGTTCTGGATGATGGCCTCTTGATCGCCTTTGAACGTGTCAAAGCCAAAGTAATACTTTAGCGCCTGCTGTAATGTCTTCGGTTTTTCCATTGGATGTTAGAGTGTTGTATATGATTAACGTGGGATATAATTCATTCTATCAACAAAGTTATAAAGATGTTTTGTATTTTCAAAGAGAATCAGAAGAAAATTACACATTTTTATCAAAAAATGCCATTATTTATCCTCTGTACTTTCTTTCAGAACAGCGACATTGGCACTTTCCACCTGCTGACGGGCAAAATCAAGGGTCACCACATATTCCTTCACGCCTGTTGACGGAACTTCAAACATCGGTTTCATCATCACCACCTCTATGAGCGAACGTAAGCCACGGGCACCCAGTTTGAACTCGACTGCTTTATCCACCACATAGTCCAGCACAGCCTCCTCAAAGACCAGTTTCACTCCGTCTATTTCAAACATCTTCTTATATTGCTTCACGATGGAGTTTTTCGGTTCTGTCAAGATGGAACGAAGAGCCTGGCGGTCAAGCGGTTCAAGATGGGTCAGGACAGGCAGACGACCGATGATTTCTGGTATCAAGCCAAAAGACTTCAAGTCCATCGGTGCTATATACTGCATCATGTTCGACTTATCTATTTTCGCCACATTCCTCGCCGCATCGAAGCCCACCACATGGGTGTTCAAACGCTGTGCAATACGCTTCTCGATGCCATCGAACGCACCACCACAGATGAAGAGAATGTTACTTGTGTCCACCTGTATGAACTGTTGTTCAGGATGCTTTCGTCCACCTTGAGGCGGCACATTCACCACGCTGCCTTCCAGCAGTTTGAGCAATCCTTGCTGCACACCCTCACCGCTCACGTCGCGGGTGATGCTGGGGTTGTCACCCTTACGGGCAATCTTGTCAATCTCATCAATGAAGACAATACCCTTTTCAGCCAACTTCACGTCGCCATCAGCGGCCTGCAAAAGACGAACCAGCAGACTCTCCACATCCTCGCCCACATAGCCAGCCTCGGTCAACACCGTTGCATCCACAATGGCGAAAGGCACCAAAAGCATCTTCGCGATGGTCTTGGCCAGCAAAGTCTTACCAGTGCCAGTGCTGCCCACCATGATGATGTTCGACTTTTCCAGTTCCACCTCGTCGGCATCATCGCGATGATTCAGACGCTTATAGTGATTATACACTGCCACCGACAGCGCCATCTTAGCCGCATCCTGACCTATTACATAACGGTCCAGATACTCCTTGATTTCCCTTGGCTTCGGCAGATTTGTCAACTTATCATCCGCTTTGCCACCGCGATTCGACTCTTTGACTATATTCATCGCCTGCTCCGCACACTCATCACAGATATAGCCATCCAAGCCGTATATCAGCATCTTGACTTCCTTCTCTGAGCGACCGCAAAACGAACATTTATTCAGTTTAGCCACTTTTTCCTATCCTATATATATAATAATGTGTATCAAACTTTCCTCACCAACACCTCATCCACCATGCCATACTCCTTCGCCTCCTCGGCGGTCATCCAGTAGTCGCGGTCGCTGTCGGCCCACACCTTGTCGAAGGGTTGATGACTATGGTCGCTGATGATGGTGTAGAGTTCTTTCTTCAGTTTCTGAATCTCACGCGCCGTAATTTCAATGTCGCTGGCCTGTCCCTGCGCACCGCCCATCGGCTGATGAATCATAATGCGGCTATGAGGCAGCGCACTACGCTTTCCCTCTTTTCCAGCCACCAGCAACACCGCTGCCATCGAGGCCGCCATACCAGTGCAGATGGTCTGCACATCGCTGTTGATGAACTGCATCGTATCGTAGATGCCCAAGCCGGCATACACACTTCCGCCAGGCGAGTTAATGTAGATGCTGATGTCCTTGGCACTATCCACGCTGTCCAGATACAGCATCTGAGCCTGCAGCACATTGGCTGTATAGTCATTCACCTCAGTGCCGAGAAAGATGATTCGGTCCATCATCAGGCGTGAAAACACATCCAACTGTGTCACGTTCAACTGACGCTCCTCCAAAATATAAGGGTTCAAATAACCCGCTTGCGACTTCACCACGTCGTCGAGCACCATACTGCTCATTCCCAAATGCTTAGTAGCATATTTTCTAAAATCTTCAATCATGTTTTTTTCAGTTCTTATACTTGTCTGACTCACAAGAGAGTGCAAAGATAAGAAAAAAGTGGTAAGAAGGAAAATTCTCACCACTTTTTTTTGATTTTTTTTGTTTCAAGACTCAAACATCTTGTTGAACTCCTCGGCACTCACAGATTTCTCATTCAGAGTCACCTTGTCTTTCAGGGCAACGCCCAACTTCACCTCGATGCAGCGGTCAATGAGGTTGTCCACCGTCTCGCGCTTCTTCAGCATCTCCTTCACCGAATTCTCCAGATACTCATCGGGGATGTTCAGCATGCCATATTGAGCAAACTGCATGCGAGTCACCTCTTTGGCCATGTTGCGCACATCCTCGTCATCCACCTTCACTCCATTCTGCTCCACGAGTTTCTCCTTGATGAGGTGCCAAGTCAACTCTTCGATGCTCTTGTCAAACTGTGCATCCACCTTGGCCTGATCACCCGTGTTGGCCAGCAAAATCTTCTTCAGTTTTTCCTCGGGGAACTCCAACTTGCCCACCTTCTCGGTGATGTATTTGCGAGTGTCGAGCAAGAACTTATAGTCGCTGTCCTTCTTGAACTGGTCGGCAATCAACGACTTCACCTTGCCACGGAACTCCTCTTCCGACTTCACCTCGCCGCCGGGGAACACAGTGTCAAAGAGTTCCTGATTGAAGGGGCCTGGCATGAAGCGAGTGATTTCAGTAATCTGGAAGTTGAACTCACCCTTATGGTTCAGCGCATCAGCCTTCTCCACCTTGAGCAGCGAAGTCAGTTCAGCCTCGTTGTTGTCGTATGCCACCGAAGGATTGAACGTCACGATGTCGTTCACCTTCACGCCATCGAACAGTTTCTTCTGGTCGTCATTCTTGAAATACTTAGGCAGCATCACCACATCCTCAGCCTTCACAGGGTTCTCCACATCAAGTTCTGTAATGACACCCTTAATCATGTCGTTATCTTCGTAGGAATCGACCTTCTCATAACTGCCACCACGCTGACGATACATATTCACCTGATTCTCCACCATCTGGTCGCTCACCTCCACGTTGTAGTAGTCAATCTTGTCTTTCTTCGACAGTTCCACCTCAAACTCAGGAGCAATGGCCAGTTCAAACTTGAAAGTGAACGACTCGCCCTCCTTCAGTTCCACCGTGTTGTTCTCCTCCGTAGGCAGAGGCTCGCCCAGCATGTTAATCTTGTTCTCACGGATATAGCCAAACAGTCCGTCCTGCAGAATCTTGTTCACCTCGTCGGCCAAGATGCTCACACCGAACTGCTTCTTAATCAGCCCGACAGGCACCATACCCGGACGGAAGCCCGGCATGTTCATTTTCTTTTTAGCGTCCTTGATAGCCTTCTCATACTTCTCCGTATAGTCGGCAGGTTCCACCACGGCAGTCATCACCGCGTTCACCTTGTCAATGTTCTCGATTGAAATGTTCATCTTGAGTTGTTATGTTATTGAGTTTATTGTATTTCAGTTCTTCCTCAGCACAGAAACTAACAAAATCGGCTGCAAAGGTAGTACTTTTTTTCCGAACAGCCAAAAAATCAGCCATAAAAGAAACGTGTTCACTTCAAGAATCCGAACAAGCCCAACTCGTTCGCAAAAATCAGGAAGATGCACAAGGGCGCAATATAGCGGATGATGAAGCGGTAGGCAGAATAGAGAGGCGAGCGGAGGGTGCCGCCGTTGGTCAGTTCGGCGCGCAAGACCTGCTCGTCCACCACCCAACCGAGGAAGATGCACATGAGCATGCCGCCAATGGGCATGATGAACTTGGCCACAAGGAAGTCGAAGAGGTCGAAACAGTTGAGGCCAAAGATTTTCACTTCAGCCCAGTCGCCGAACGACCACGAGCAGAAGGTGCCCAGCAGCATACACACCACGCTGACCAGCACGGCGGCCAGAGGGCGAGGCATGCGGAGGTTGGTGTGGAAATAGGCTGCCGACATTTCGAGCATGGAGATGCTGCTGGTGAGGGCGGCCATGACCAGGAGGAGGTAGAACATCAGTGAGAAGATGTAGGCCAAGACGGGCATGCCGCCAAAGACCTGCTGGAAGACGTTGGGCAGTGTGACAAACACGAGCGAAGGACCGGCATCGGGTTGCAGGCCGGGAATGGAATAGACGGCCGGGAAGATGATGAGGCCGCTGAAGAGGGCCACCAGCGTGTCGATGGAGGCCACGCTGAGGCCATCTTTCATCAGGTCAACGTCGCGGCGGAAGTAGCAAGCGTAGGTGCACAGGCATCCGAGGCCGACGCTGAGCGAGAAGAAAGCCTGCCCCATCGCGCTGAGGATGACCGAGCCATTCACTTTGGAGAAATCGGGACGAAAGAGAAATTCAAGCCCTAAGTGTGCGTTCGGCAGGGAGAGCGAACAGCCCACCAGCACGAGGATGAACAGGAAGAGCAAGGGCATCATGATTTTGGAACCTCGCTCTATGCCTTTCTGCACTCCGAGGGCCACGATGCCACAGGTCAGGGCCACGGTGAGGGTCATCCAAAAGACGGGCTGGAGAGAGTCGGAGGAGAAGGTGGCAAAGTCGGTGGTGAACTCCTGCGGTGTCTTGCCGGAAAAGCCATCGAGGAGTGCCTCGTAGGTGTAGTAGAGCGTCCAGCCAGCCACCACGGCATAGTAACTGAGCACGAGGAATCCGCTCACCACGGGAATCAGCCCCATCCATCGCCAGCCTTTCTTGCCGCCGCTCATCTTCTCGAAGGCGGTCGGGACGTCGCTTCCGCCATGCCGTCCAATGGCGAACTCCGTCACCATGATGGGCACACCGAGCAGGAGCATACACAGCACATAGATGAGAATGAAGGCCGCACCGCCGTTGGCGCCTGTCTCGGTGGGAAACCGCCACACGTTGCCCAAGCCTACAGCACTGCCAGCAGCAGCCAGGACGGCTCCCATCTTCGATGCAAAAATATTCTTGCTTGTACTCATAAACTTCTCTTTCAGTTAGGTGAACAAAAATAGTTTACATGATGCGACAAGCCGCATGATTCTCGGACAATAATTACCAATAATTTTCAAAAATTGGTTCCAATAATAATTATTGGATAAAATTATTGTTAATTGTTGGAAATTATTGTCCGAAAAGCAAGCCGCTTGCGGCGAAAAGAAGAGACATCATTGTATAAGACAATTTTGTGCCGTTCCTTGTTTGTGCGAGGAGGTCAGTTTCGGAGGCGCAGTTTCCAGATTTCCCCGTGCCGCACCATCTTTTGCGAGGCCACCTCTTTCGTGCTGTCGGCAAAGGTATACTGATAATAGACCGTGCAGATGGAGTCGCCCAACATCTTGGCTTCCACCATGTTGATGGCCACCACAGCCGCACGTTCGGACTGGCGCCAACCCAGATGCTGACGCAGCACCTGCCGCATCGCCGCCTGTTGCGTGGAGTCCATCGTGGTGCCGAAATCCACGTGTTGCAAGTAGGTGTCGTAGTCTTCCCTATTCAGTGCCTCCAGTGCCTCCTGCAGCGCATGCGTCGGCCCCTCCGACTTCTCCTGACATGTCGCAAGGCACAACACAAGAAACATGACTAAAAACTTCAACCGTCGCATTTGCTTTTATCGAAAAATCGCCCAGCGCGTGGGCTGGTCACTTTTGTCTGACATACACATTGATGGGTGTGCCCTTGAAGTTCCAGTGTTCACGTATCTGGTTTTCCAGGAATCGCTTGTAGGGTTCCTTCACATACTGTGGCAGGTTGGCGTAGAACACAAACGAGGGCACCCGGGTGTCGGGTATCTGCATGGCATACTTAATCTTGATGTACTTGCCCTTGAGCGATGGGGGCGGTGTGGCCTCGATGATGGGCAGCATCACCTCGTTCAGTTTTGCGGTCGAGACCTTGTTCGTCCTTGCCTGATAAGCCTTTTGTGCCTCTTCCAACACCTTGAAGATACGCTGCTTGGTCACTGCCGATGCAAAGATAATCTGGAAGTCGGTGAAAGGTGCGAAGCGGTCGCGGATGGCGCGCTCAAAGTGGCGGATGGCCTCGTTGCTCTTCTCGGTGGCGAGGTCCCACTTGTTCACCACCACCACCAGCCCCTTCTGGTTCTTCTGCACCAGTTGGAAGATGTTGATGTCCTGCCCCTCGATGCCTCGTGTGGCATCCACCATCAGCACACACACGTCGGAGTTCTCGATGGCACGGATGCTCCTCATCACCGAGTAGTATTCCAGGTCCTCCGTCACCTTGTTCTTCTTGCGGATGCCTGCGGTATCGACGAGGTAGAAGTTGAAGCCGAACTTCTCATATTTCGTGTAGATGGAGTCGCGTGTAGTGCCGGCAATGTCGGTCACCACGTTGCGGTTGTCGTCCAAGAAAGCGTTGATGAGCGACGATTTGCCTGCATTGGGGCGGCCCACCACGGCGATGCGCGGGATGTCTTCTTCTATCACCTCGCTCATCTCTTTGGTGAAACTGCCCACCACGGCATCCAGGAGGTCGCCCGTGCCACTGCCCGTCAGCGAACTGATGCAGTAGGGGTCGCCAAGTCCCAGGCTGTAGAACTCAGCGGCATCGTAGCGGTGTTCGTTGCTATCCACCTTGTTGGCCACCACAAAGACAGGCAACTTGCTACGTCTCAGGATGTCGGCCACCTCCATGTCGAGGTCGGTCACACCCGTGCGCACATCCACCATGAAGAGGATGACGTCGCACTCTTCGATGGCGATGAGCACCTGACGGCGGATTTCCTCTTCAAACACATCGTCGGAGTTCACCACCCAGCCGCCGGTATCGACCACTGAGAACTCTTTGTTGCCCCATTCGCACTTGCCATACTGACGGTCGCGCGTGGTGCCTGCCTCGTCACTCACAATGGCGTGACGGGTCTTTGTCAATCGGTTGAACAGGGTCGATTTCCCCACATTGGGACGACCCACAATAGCCACTAAATTTGCCATAAAACACTGATTTGGGTGCAAATTTACGGAAAAATATTGACATATAAACCCACCTCAACAAAAAACACCCGCTATCAGATGTTTTTTAACGTGAGTTCGATGAATCCCAACAAAAATAATTCATGAAAAATTCGTGGTTAATTCTTGGAAATTCGTGTTTTATTTTAGACATAAATTATCATGAATTAACCACGAATTTTTCATGAATTGAATAGTTGTAATTTAATTCACTCAAGTTTCGGAAATACACAACTTGTTCATTTTAACACGAATTACGCGAATATACACAAAACTATGCAGCACAAGAAACTATCACACAAAGCACCTTCTGTGCG
>OCVV011342561.1_pt1 | contig 33434 bp, 23 predicted proteins | sample 1539721 | NCBI WGS metagenome assembly OCVV01 (sample SAMN02144230, study PRJEB22623) | gut metagenome | biome: sheep rumen | host: Ovis aries | place: New Zealand | reverse complement strand
TTCCCGTGTATTGCTACAATTTACATTTGTAAAGAAAATGTTTTTCCGTTATTTTGACGTTAATCTTATTCGTGAGATTCGAGCGATTCGTGTTCAGAAATCTTGTGCTCATTGCATAGAAAAACTTGCATCTCCTTTAACTACGAAACATCCTGAACTGATCCTAAGCGTATCCTATAGCATTCCTATACCTTTCCTCTACCTTAACAATACCCTTCTTCATATTCTTGTGCGTTTGTTCTTCGTTTGTTGTCCGTTTATTGAACGGACATCAAACGGACAACAAACGGACATCAAACGGACAACAGATATAGTTATGGTATAGTTAATGTATAGTTAATGTATTGTTGAAGTATGGTTAAGGGTAAGTTTTTTTGCAAGAAAAATATTGTTTCATATAGTTTTTTATTTCTTTTGTCATGAAATAAGAGGATAACCACAAGTATCATGATGAATACTACTTGTATTTTTTTTTAGTTAATCAATTAAGTATCCGTTTTGCTATAGATGATAATGGAACGAAAGTATTCTTGAGCGTGAGGATATAAAATGAAGGGTGTGCTGTGCTTTTTTTTTACATTACATTTTGCGTGATGATTTGAGATTTGAGGAAAAATGGTTTTGTTTTGTTACTCGTTTGTTACCCGCTTATTCCTTATGTATAAAGGGGATAGAGTGGGGTTAGGGTTGATGGGGTGTTACCTGTTTGTTACTTTGCTTTTTGTTTTTGCTTGTTTGTTGACCGCTCAACCCTTATGTATAAAGGGTTGAACGGTTATGTGTGATGAATTTTGTTTTGTTTTAAATGTGTTATTTACTAAAACTTTTGTCTATTAAATGTATGGCTTTTTCTTTCTTTTTATCAACTACTTTAGCATATATTTGTGTGGTGTTGATACTGCGATGTCCTAAGAGTTTGCTGACAGTGTAGAGGTCAACTCCAAGGCTGAGTTCAAGTGTAGCAAAGGTGTGACGCGCTACATGGAAGGTAACTTCTTTACGCTTTATTCCCGCTTGATATGCCCATTTCTTAACGTTTTCAGAAAGGCTTGTGCCTGGCATGTACGGAAAGACTGTTGACTCCTTGTTTCCTCGTTTCGCGGGTATCCACTTACGTGCTTCGTCGGATAGGGGGATGGTTAGCCAACGTTGTGTTTTCTTGATTTTCTTACGAATGTACCATTTTCGATTTTCGCATACTATTTCTCCCCATTTAAGGTTGAGAATGTCGCTTCTGCGTAATCCCGTGAAACAGCTAAAGAGGAATGCTTCCTTTAGTTTACTGTAGCTACAAGGTGTTCGTATGAGTTTGTACAATTCTGTTTTTGTGAGATAGCATCGTGTGCTGTCTGGTCGATGAATTAGCTGGCTTGATGGTAACTTTGCAATTGGATTTTCGTCGATAAGTCCTTGTCGTTGTGCTTCTTTGAGTATGCTTCTGAATATGCTGAATTTCAGATAGGCAGTACCAGGAGCAATTGGACGGATAGATTTGCTATTAGGACGTAGATCCTTGGCATTTTTTAGGTAATTGATAAACTTAAGGCAGAAGTTTTCATCTACTTCGTTTAATGGTAGATTTTGTGCTCCTATTATTTCGAGGTGTTGACAGAGGGTTAGAATGGTTTTATATCTGCTATACATGCCGTCGGGATTTTTATGATTTTCGGCATATTGTTGAATGAAATCATATAGCTTAATTGGTAGTTGTGGTTGACTGGATGTTTTTGTTGATGCTAAGCCATATATAGATAGTATGCGTTCAGCCTGTATGGTGTAAGCGCGTTTCAACACCTGTTGGTTTATTAATCGACAGTTTTCATCTATTTCTGGTATGAGGTATAAATGCAGAAATTCGTATTGTCGCTTACCATTGATATATGTGTCGAGATATAGGCTTTTGTTATTGTTTTTTAATAGCTTATATCTTATTTTTACTGGTTGTTTTAGCAATTGCTGCTTTTTTATTGTATTTTCTTTTCTCATAAATATGCAAAATTATATACTATTTTGCATATTTGTGAGAAAAAGAGAAGAATGTGCTATTGTTTTTTATTTCCAACTGGTGGGGTAGGAGGTGTGGTTTACACATGAACCGTTTATCTCTCGTATGTATGTGTCGAATTCACGCAGTCCTTCTTTTAGGATTATCACACGAGCGCCATGAGTTAAGTGGTTATATACTGTGTTTCCACCAGAATATCTACCATAACCAAGGAGTATATCGTGCCACATTACTGTATAATCGTTGTCGTGGTCGTGGCCTACAAATGTTGCCATAACATCGCCAGCTTCCATCATTGCAGTAAACATTCCTGTATTGAAGATTGGTGAGCAGGCTTCTTCGCGGCGAGTACCGATGAGTATAGCATTCTCGTTCTGTGCTGCATCATGATATTCAGGCAGTGGAATGTGGAAGAAAGCAAGGGCAGGAAGAGTTTTCCCTGCATTTTCGGCTGTTATAGTCTTGCTTTGCTTGCGATACCATTCTACCTGTTCAAAAGTTAGCCAGGCATAGGTGCCATGGCTTTTATCTTCTGGAAATCCTTTTGGGTAGGCATGAGTGTCGAGCAGATAGAGAATTGCTGCTGGCTTTATTCCATCATGTTGTTTCACTTTAAGGATGAAATCGAGCTCTTTTTCGTTGCTAAGATCAGGAAGGATATTGTTCTTTACGCTTCGAGCAATGTTGTAGAGTTCTCGATTAGATAGTCCATTTTCAAAATCATGGTTACCAAATTCTATAACCCATGGTTTATTGTATTTGGCTATGCAGTTGAGTACTGTCAACAGGTTTTTTTTTGCTGGTTTGCTCCAGATGATATCGCCTGTTACCACTACAAGGTCGGGCAATTCATTTTTCATCACGCTATCAATACAGTCTAAGGCCTCTTTTGCTTTGTCTGTACCATTGTAATGAATGTCGGTGAATTGCACAATCTTGAATTCTCCATTCTCATGGAACTTCAGATTTTGCGACCATGCAGCGGTGTAGCAGGTGATCATGAGAAATATATAAAGAATCCTTTTCATAGGTTTACATTAATGTTTTAACTGTTTTGGCTTGTTATGAATTAGATATTTTTTTGAGAATCTCTTCGCAAAGTACTAAACTTTTAATCATCATTCTTGGAACATGGAATGGACCTTTGTAGAGATTACCTTTAGCAGGTTGTGCTACTGTGCCGTCACGATGAAGATAGCCATACCATTCTCCATATTTTTTGTCGGGAAAGTGTGTGTATGTCCAATCGCTTATTATCTTGTGACGTTCCAAATACATTTCATCTCCAGTAGCAAGATAGGCATAGAGTGAAGCAATAATTGTTTCACACTGTGGCCACCAGAATTTCATATCTTGTGAATAGTCCTGTGGTGGAAGGTTTTTGCAATCTCTGAAATTAATGATACCGCCATATTCCTTATCCCATCCCCAGTCCCACGACCAGTTGAAGATAGTGAGTGCTGTGTCGAGAAGGTTCTTGTCCCAACCTCTTAGACGTGCCTCTTCCATGATGAACCATGATGTTTCTATGCAGTGGCCTGGGTTTATGGTTCGAGTCATGTTTGTATCAACGAATTCACCATTTGGACCAACACTCTCTAACAGAGCCTTGAACTCTGGGTGCATGAAATATTTTTGTAGTTTTTCTATTGATTCATCAATTTGTTGTGTGAGTTTTGGCTCGTTTATCGCCTCTCTGATACGTGAGCCAACATTGATAAGAATCATGATAATACTGTGACTCTGTAGGTTTACCTCTGGTTCGAATTTAGGTGCGAGAAACCCTGGGGTGTTAAGGAAACGCTGTGTATCTTCGAATAATTTGAGTGCTTTTTCTGCGTATGTCATATCACCAGAGGCGATAGCATATTCAGACATGGCAATAGCTGCAAATGTTTCGCTGAATACATAGCGACGTTTGCGAAGAGGCTTTCCTGTGGCTGTTACAGAAAAATACATGTGTCCATCCTTGTCGAAACAATATTTTTCAATAAAGTCTAATGTATTCTTAGCTGCTTCCAGCCATTCTGCATTATGTTCTACGTTGTTATATGCAAAGCTACATACGAAAGCAAATCTTCCTTGAAACCATACGGATTTAGTAGAGTCCATGAGGGAGCCATCTCTGTTCACACAAGTGTAAACGCCTCCATTCACTTTGTCCCATCCGTATTTCATCCAGAAAGGCATGATGTTTTCTGTAAGTTCTTTCTTATAGGTAGAAGCCCATTGTTGTATATATTCTTTTATATTCATTTTTGAAGTTTTATCGTTTGTTTTGTTGAAGATTATTTGATGAAGCAGCCATCCAATACAGCTCTTTGCTTTCCATCGCTTGGCTTGATAGTTTCAATGCCGTTTATGAGCATACATGAAGATCCTCCACCGTCAAGGTTCAACGCTTCTGTGCAACCATGTGCTTTCAGAATGTTTGCTACTTGAGCTGTTGTTAAGCCAGCAACACCTTCTGTCATGTTTCGTCCTTCACATACAAAGAAGATAAGTTTATTATCTTTTGCATTGTATCCAATAGCGGTACGAGGTTGTTGTGAGTTTGCTGCCACATCCTGCAGCTCATCTTTCCATGTGTTTTTTATCTCTCCGTTGTGAATAAGTACGCCTACACCTCCTATGGCGTTTACGGCTGTTCCGTCATTAAGAACAAGTCCTTGTGACGGTGATGTAGCATCAGGAGCTGTTTTTTCAGGAGTTGTTTGGTCAATCTTTTTACAATCGGCATAAGAGTAATCCTTGCCATCGTTAGTATAATAAGTCCATGTGGCTTCAAAGGTGCCGTCTTTTTTTTGGTAGAAGCATCCTATAGTAGGATACCAGAAGTCAGTCCAGTTTTTAGACCAATAGTTTTGGTTTGGTGAGAGCATTTGTCCGTCTTTGTATATTGAGCTTTGTGAATAGTAGAATCCCTCTGATTCAAAGAATAAACCACCGTTTATTACCACAAGAGGAGAACCATTGTTGCTATAGAATTCTGATGGTGTGTATAGATGTTCGTTGCCAAACGCATTCTTTTCATCGCTCCAATGTACGTTTCCAAGCACTCCGAAGGTTGCTTTCGACATATCGGCAACTGCAATATACGCAATGACATTCTTTTCATCAAGAGTTACAGGTGACTTATAAACATTGAGATAAGCAGGGAGATTTCCAAATTTACTGTTTACGTTTTCCCAACCCTGACTTATGATGTCAGGGTTAGATTCTATTTTATCCCATTTCCAGTTGGCAAGGGTGTCTTCATGTTGTGTGTTGTCTCCACATGCAGTAAATGATACCGTCATTGCTAATGATAGGCATGCTATATATAGTTTTTTGATTTTCATAATCATTTTGTTAGGGTGAATAATAATACTATTTGTCAATGCAATCAAGTTGTATGCCACCAAAAGTGAGGTGAGTGTTTGAGGCATAGAAGATATACATGAAGTATCCGTCTTCAGAAGGGGTTAGGAGTACATCACCAAATCGTCCACCTGCAGCATAACCAATAGAAGCATAGTTGTCAGGCATGGTGTATAGATACTTCAAGCTGCTACTTGTGTCAATAGTTCCAGTCATGGCTCCTGTGCTGCTTGCATCAAAGAGGTAGATGTGACCTGGAAATCCCCAGTCTGGCCAATATCCCATTTCAAAAATAGCAAGATATTTGCTATTGTTGAAGTCGCGTGTATCTATAGGTGCAGTGTTATATCCCCATCCTGCTCCTGTAGAATTAGCGCTGAGCAATTGAGTTGCATCAATTCCGTTGGCAGCATAGTATAAAGGACATTTTCCTTCTTTGTAGAAATCAACGAATACGCCACCAGTGGCATCGGCAGAACGACTCACTACCTTAGACACATTATCATAGCCTTCCCAGAATAATGAAATATTGTTCATTCCTACAACATGTGCTTCAGATGGAGTTCCATTGTTAACCGTCCAATATATATAGCTATTTGAGTTTTCACATGTTGCAATAACTGTTGCTGTGCCATTGAGATTGCCTTGAACGTGTAGGCGTGAGCCAATGTTTACACCAAGAGAATTGTTGTAAGTGATAAACTGTTCAGGAGCCTTAGTAACATCGTTTGTTTTGAAGATTTTTAGTACAGAGCCATCTGCAGCATAGTTACAGATTAACATATTTCCAGCACAATCGCTCGTGATTGCACCTGTGGCGTTGGCCTGTCCCATGTTGATATTACCTACAAGAGATCCTGTTGCTTTTTTGAAATACTGAGGTGCAGAGCCGTCGCCAAGATTCATGATAACATATTTTCCAATTGATGCAAGGGTAGGGTGAACGTTGTTGGCATTTGTGACCCCAAGTTCTGTCATATCCTTTTCAAAGAGTGTGAGTTCAGATCCCTTGCGATATCCATTTGCGATTTTTTCAGGAACATGTTTCAACACGGTATATTCAGCAGTGTTTGTGCCGTTATCGGCTGTTACAGTGAATTTGAATTCATTGTTGAAATTGTGTGTCTCTGTTGGATCTGGTGATATTGTTGCATGAGGTGAAAGAGTTACCTCGGCAGTCATTTCCGAAAGATCGGCAGCTGTTAACAGCGAGATAGTCTTATTGTCTTCATCAATGATACCTGATAATTCACCAGGGTTAGCAGTGAATGCTTTGAGGGCACATTTATCAGAACGTGTAAGCTGTCCTGAGATAGTTATTTTCTTTTGTGTTCCATATGGGTCTGTGTAGGTGAACTCATTCTTTTTATTAAGATCGAGAACGGTGATAGGAGGATATATAGTGCAGTTGTTTTCAAGTGTAGCCACTACTTTCATCGCACTCATATACTCTTCGTTGGTGTTGTCACTTTCTTCAGGATAATAGTATGGAACAGGAATAACATAGTCGGTGATGTCGGCAGTTTTGTCGATTTTCCAGTCAACAACTAATTTATCTTTGTTTACACCCGAAGTGAAATAGGCGTCAAGACTTGTGATGCCAGCTCTATCGGCAGTAGGTTGCACATATTCCTCGTTTTGACAGGAATTAAATAAAAGAAGTGCAGCAACTGAGGTTGTTATATATAATAATTTCTTTTTCATAATTATTGACATTATAGATTATTTCCACTCTGCAAACTGTTCTATTTCTGCATTGTTTTCAATCTCGGCAAGTGGGATAGGTAATCTGTCGAGCTTGGCAGGATAATTCATGTTTTGATTATCTACAGCTACATAGGTATAGATGAAAGAGCCATTTGCATTCTGTTCTATCTTCAGTCCATGTCGGCGTATACCTGTAAAAGCGGTAGCAGAAAGCCCCCAACGTCGCATATCCCAATAGTAGAGTCCTTCGTAAGCCAGCTCTACCTTACGTTCATGGCGGATAGCATCAAAAAGGTCTTCGCCAGTAAGATTCTTTAGCTCTGGGAGATCAACACGCTTGCGTATGTTATTAACATATTCAAGAGCTTTAACGTTATCACCATCACGATAGCATGCTTCAGCATAGTTGAGATATACTTCGGCTAAACGGAATGCGATATATGGTTGTGTACTTGCTTGAGTAGCGCTGAAGTGGTGTGTTTCGTCAACGAGTTTGCGGAGATAATATCCTGTTGTTGTGCGTCCCTCGTTATTTGCATCTACTTCCCAAGTGCACCAACCATCGGTACCACCAACGAAGGGCTCAATTGTACGATCTTTCCATGTTGCGCCATTATATAGAATCGTTGCCTTAAAACGTGGTTCCAACAAATCGTATGGTGGTGTGTCGGTAACCCCTGTTGTTGAATGCCATTTAGCCCAGTCTGGTTTTCCACCAGTTGCGAGTTCGTATTCCTCTACCATTTCCTGAGTAGGAGTACCATAACCACCATACATGCTATTTCCATCAATCAATTTGTCACCGCCAGGTGCATAGTATCCATCGAAACTGTGTGAAACATTATCGGCAGCACTAAAGCTTACCTGGAAGATAGCTTCGCTGTTATCACTTGTAAATGCGTTGGCATAATTAGACGTGAGTTCATATTTCATCTTGAAGATTTCTTCTGAAGCCTCTTTTACAGCAGTCCAGTTGTTGCAATAAAGCATTGCGCGTGACATTAGAGCATAAGCGGCTCCGCTGGTGAGACGTCCTGTTGCAGAGGTATTTACAGGTAGATTTTCTCCTGCAAATTTTAGATCGTTATAGATCATATCCCATCCATCTTTTTCTGTGTTAAGAGGCTTGTTGGTAGAAATTGTAGTAAGATCCTTATCGTAAAGTATTGCTTGATGATATCGTTTCATCAATTCAAAATAATACATTCCACGGAAGAATCTTAGTTCGGCTTCGAGTCGTGTTTTGGTTGTCTTGTCGAAGGTACTACCATCGAGTTTTGATAGAGCTTCGTTGCATCGACGAATATCCTCGTATGTTCCACTCCATACACCCATATATACATCTGTATAGTTGGCAGTGATGACAGTTCCGCCATAGGAAATCTCGTTTGGAATATACATTTCGGAATTATAAGTCATATTTCCGTATTTGAATTCGTCTGTGAGTCCTTCTGTAAGTCCTGCAGCGCATTGATAATCTCTAAAACTTCCCAAGCGGGCAATATCTGAATAGAAATAGTTTACAGCCATTTCTGCATTAGCCGCATCGCTCCACACAAGTTTTTCAGTGGCCTTGTCGGTAGGATCAATATCCAGAAAGGCATTGCATGAGGTAGCTGTCATGGCTCCAGCCATAAGGCAGAAAGCTAAATATCTAAGTTTCATAGTTTTTCTTTTTATGATTAGAATGTGATGTTAATACCACCCATATATGTTCTTTGTTGTGGATAGTAACCATTGTTGACGCGAGGAGATTCTGGATCTACACCTGCAGGAAGGTTGTCAATTGTGAAGAGATTAGAACCTTCAACATAGATGCGAATCTTCTGAAGTCCAATTCTGTTAATCCATTTAGATGGTAGTGTGTAGCCTAATTGGCATGTTTTCAGACGTACATAGTCACCTTTCATCATCCAGAAAGTTGATGCTAGTCCGTTATCACCACCGTGGCTCATATTTCCAAGTGTAAGTCGTGGATATGTTCCTTCTGTATTATCAATACTGTAGCTGTTTTGCACAAGCCACAGAGGAGAATTAGCTCCTTCTTTAAATGTTTGTGTCCATACGGTATTGTCATCGTATCCATTGTAGTAAGTTCCTAAGAGTGAAACATCAAACTTGAAACCACCTGTGAACTGGGCAAAGAAATCTATTCCATTCCAACTTGCACTAAGGTTAAGACCCATTGTTATTTCAGGTCTATTGCTACGACCAATACGTGCTTTGTCTTGTTCGTCAATCTTATTATCACCATTAAGGTCTTTGTATTTTATATCACCAACATTTGGTCGTGTGCCATACCATGCAGAATTGTCAATTTCTTCTTCAGAACGGAACAAGCCTTCTGCAATCCATGCGTTATATGCGTCAACGCTTGTACCTACTCTCTTGCGCCAATCGTTGGTGTTTGGTGAGTCGGGATATTTCAGCCACTTGCTTGTTGCTTCTGTCATATTAACCCCAATACTATATGCGAAAGGTTTGTTTGCCAACATGAATTTGTTGCGATGTGTGATAGTCCATTCAAATCCTTTTACAGCGTATGAGCTGTAGTTTTGGTATGTAGTATAGTATCCACCCATAGATGGTGCCATATTGCCACCCATAGCTGCAAGAAGGTCATAGTTGTAGTTATAGAAATAATCGAATTCCACACTTAACAATCCATTCCATAATGTGGCGTCAAAGCCAATGTTTTGTGAACGTGTCTTCGACCAGGTTAGGTCTTGGTTTGGCACAGCACTTGTGTAGAGAGTCTTAACAGCAGCACCATTAATGATTCTGTTTGCGCCAAAAGAATATGTACTTAGGAAGGAGTAAGCGGGCACACCATCATTTCCAGACATGCCGACAGAAGCACGAACCTTTAGATCGCTAAGCCATTTGTTAGTGCTTTCCATAAACTTCATTTGTGAGATACGCCAAGCTATAGAAACAGAAGGGAAGAAGCCCCAACGCTTATCTGACTTGTTTCCATTGAAATTATATGAACCGTCGTAACGTCCGCTGAATTCTGCAAGATATGTATTATTGTAGTCATACTTTAAGCGGAATACATATCCTGCTGTTCTTGTATGCCCACTGTATCCTGATACTGGTGATGAACTTGTGATAGCATTTCCATAGCTTAGCTCTGCCAATTGAGCAAAAGGAATGTTTTGCACGTAGGCTGCCATATTTGAACATTTCCAGTCGCGAGCTTCAACAAGTAGCAAGGCGTCAACATTATGTTTACCAAAACTTTGTGTATATTCTGCGCTTAATTGACCAACTAACTGCTCTGTAGTGTATTGCCCTTGACCTAAATGGACCTGAGTATTGATAGAGCTACGAGGATCATCTTGCAGAAAATAGGTGCCAAAACTATCAGAAGCTGTTGACATGGTATAAGTTTGATAAGGGGTTGCTATATTCTTATTCATTGATGACAAATAGTCATATGAACCAGTAGCCTTAAATGTGAGTCCCTTGAGCCATGGTGCAGCATATTCAATGTTTAAATTAGATTCCAGTTCTGTGCTGCGTGTTGCTTGTGAACCAGATTCATATATGGCAGCTAAAGGACTATATGAAACAGCTGCGTTCTTTGGTAATGTGCCGGTATATAAGCCATTCTTCCTTTCTGGAAGGTATGGATGCATCATAATGGCTTGATGCCCTATTGATAACCAGCCAACTTCTCCAGAACCTTCACTTCCGTCGTCAGATCCTCCTGATGCATATCCAGGAGTATTTCTTCGTCCAACATTTCCTACAGCTCCAAAGGTAACCTTTACATCCTTTCCTACCTTACTGTCAAGGTTTATTCGCATGTTATAGCGTCGATAATCAAAATTCTCAATATTTCCCTTTTGTTTCATATATCCTCCTGAAAGGAAGTAGTGAGACGTTTCGTTACCACCTTGTAGTGTTACGTTGTGTTTCATGTTAGTGCCGGTTCCAAAAACTTTATCAATGTAGTTGACGTTATCCCATCCGTCTGAAGGGTCATCATTTAGCATTGCTTCAACATTTTTGCGGGTAAATACAGGAGTGTAGTCTTCACGTGAAGTGATTGTTGTACCGGTAAGTTTGTCCATTAAGTCTGCCATGTTGTAGTAATCGGCATACTCTGCAGCATTCATGAATTTAGGGAAGTTTGCATTTACAGAGATACCGAACTGTCCGTCGTAGCTTACCTGTGTTTTGCCTTGGTGACCTTTCTTAGTTGTAATAATGACAACACCTCCAGCTGCATTTAAACCATAAACGGCAGCTGCAGCACCATCTTTGAGTACAGATACACTTTCTACGTCATAGGGATCTACATCATTAATAGAGCGAGGCCTACCATCTACGATGTACAACGGAGTGTAGTACGAGCCACGTACGCGTAATGATGCTTGGTCGTTGCCAGGTTCTCCTGATGTTTGAATAGATGATAGTCCAGGTAGTTTTCCTGCAAGTAAACTTGAAATGTTGGTTGATGGGCCTTGTAGAAGTTCATCGCCTTTCATTGCAGAAACGGCTCCTGTAAGCGATTGCTTGCGTGCAGTTCCATAACCTACCACAATCACATCATTAAGTGTAGATTCGTCATCAGTCATCTGCACGTTGATGTTTTTTCGATTTCCTACTTTGACCCGTTGTGTTTTCATTCCGATGTACGAGAAAACTAAAATGTCTTTGACTGCAGCCTTGACGCTGTAGTTTCCATTTACATCGGTGATCGCACCGTCTTTGTCGTTTCCGCTTACCTGAACACTTACTCCAGGTAGGCTTTCACCTAAAGCATCTGTCACATGTCCTTTAATCATATTCTGTGCTTGAACGGACTGCATGCAGCAGAATAATGATAATAAAGACAGCAGAAATGCTTTTCTAAGTGTTGAGTTTCTACTGTTGGTTTTGATTTTCATCATGATATACATTATTAATGAATATATATTGTTAGTTATTTTGTGTTTCGTTGATGAGTATTGTGTTGATTTCTGGTGGCAAATATATAAATATAATCCGTTACTTCCAAAAATATTTAGAAAAAACTTTGGTACTTATTAAAATATTTGCTAAATTGCGACCGATTTAAGAAAAACAATTTATTAACCCATGGTTACACCTTATTAATATGCTAAACAGACGTAATTTTTTGAAAGAGTTTATGGCGCTCGGAGCAGCAAGCTTCGCAGCTCCTTTTTTGACAAAGGGAGAAATGATAGCAAACAACGTTCATTCTCAAATTGATTCCAACACAAATGGAGGTTTAATAGTTCCACGTAATAATGGATTGAAGATTACTGGTACATTTCTTGATGAGATTTCTCATGATATACCCCATCAGAATTGGGGTGAAAAGGAATGGGATCAGGATTTCCGTTATATGAAATCTATTGGTATTGATACTGTTATAGTTATTCGTTCTGGCTATCGCAAGTTTCTGACTTATCCTTCACCTTATCTTTTGAAGAAAGGATGCTATATGCCTTCTGTTGATCTTATAGATATGTATCTTCGCTTATCCGATAAGTATGGAATGAAATTCTATTTTGGTCTTTATGATTCTGGTGTTTATTGGGATACAGGTGATATGTCTCATGAAATAGAAGATAACAAATATGTGATTGATGAAGTATGGAAGCGTTATGGGCATCATAAGAGTTTTGGTGGATGGTATATCAGTACTGAGATATCTCGCCAGACACGTGGTGCAATTCATGCTTTCCATTCTATGGGTAAACAGTGCAAGGATGTTTCTGGTGGGCTTCCTGTGTTTATTTCACCATGGATAGATGGAAAAAAAGCCGTTTCTGATCCTTCAACACTTACTAAGGAGCAGGCTGTGAGTGTTGAGCAACATGAACGTGAATGGAATGAAATCTTTGATGGCATTCATGATGTTGTTGATGCTTGTGCTTTTCAGGATGGCCATATTGATTATGACGAACTTGATGCTTTCTTCTCTGTGAACAAAAAATTGGCTGATAAATATGGCATGCAATGTTGGACCAATGCAGAGACTTTTGATCGTGATATGCCTATACGCTTTTTGCCTATCAAGTTTGATAAGCTACGCTTGAAGCTTGAAGCAGCTAAGCGTTGTCATTACGATAAGGCTATCACCTTTGAGTTTTCTCATTTTATGAGTCCTCAGTCTTCCTATATACAGGCTCATCACTTATATAATCGATATAAGGAATATTTTAATATGTAGTTGCTACCTATAATAATCTTGTATTATGATTCGATTAGGTTATGTATTTTTTCTTGCCATAGTAGCCGCTCTTGGTGGTTTGCTTTTTGGTTATGATACAGCTGTTATTTCAGGTACAATAGATCAGGTTGTGTCACAGTTTCATCTTGATGTTATTCAGCAAGGATGGTATGTTGGTTGTGCTCTTATAGGTTCAATATGTGGGGTGTCTGTTGCAGGTGTTATGAGTGACAGATTAGGTCGACGTCCCACAATGTTCATTTCGGCAATACTCTTCACTGTTTCTGCAGCAGGATGTGCTTTATCTCCTGATTTTCAGTGGCTTGTTGTTTATCGTATTATAGGTGGAGTGGGAATTGGAATTGTTTCTATAGTGGCTCCTGTTTATATCTCAGAGATAGCTATTACTCGTTATCGTGGTCAGATGGTATCTCTTTATCAACTTGCTGTTACTATAGGTTTTCTTGCTGCTTATTTTGTAAATTATCTATTACTCAATCATTCTCTTACAGCAACATCTGGTATAGGTTTGGTAAATCTTGTATTTGTAGAAGAAGTTTGGAGAGGCATGTTGGGAATGGAATGTCTTCCAGCTATACTTTTCTTGTGTATAATATTTTTTATTCCAGAGAGTCCTCGCTGGCTTATTGTTCAGCATAGACAAAGCGTGGCTTCAAAAGTGTATGCGAAAATTTATATTAGCGAAGAAGATATTAGTAATCAGATAGCTGACACACTATCAACTATTTCTTCAGAAGTGAAATCTAACTGGCGTTCACTTCTACGTCCTGGTATTATAAAGGCTGTTGTTATTGGTGTATGTATAGCAATGTTAGGTCAGTTTATGGGAGTAAATGCAGTTCTATATTATGGCCCATCAATATTCAAGGATGCAGGTTTTGATGATCCTTTATTCTGTCAGGTTCTTGTGGGCATTGTTAATATGATAACTACAATTATTGCCATGTTCATCATTGACCGTGTAGGTAGAAAAAAGCTTATATATTATGGTGTATCAGGAATGATAGTTAGTCTTATTCTTATTGCTGTATATTTTGCTTTTGTAGCTCAATGGGCATTATCTGTTTATTTTATGCTTATTTTCTTCCTACTGTATGTGTTCTGTTGTGCTATTTCGATAAGTGCTATTGTGTTTGTGTTGCTTTCTGAGATGTATCCCAATAGTGTGCGAGGACTTGCGATGTCAATAGCAGGATTCTCTCTGTGGATAGGTACTTATCTAATTGGGCAACTCACACCATGGATGTTACAAAATCTTTCTCCATCAGGAACCTTTCTACTTTTTGCATTTATGTGTGTACCTTATATGCTTATTATGTGGCGCTTGGTACCAGAAACTGCAGGTAAATCTTTGGAGGATATAGAACGTTATTGGAATAAAAAATAATTAAGATGAAAAAAATAAACATACTTTTGCTATTGTTGCTCTCTTTGGTTTCTTGTGTAGATGCCGAGACGACATTTGAAAAGAAGAAAACAGCTGTTATGTGGATTGATGGTGAAGCTAATTTTAAACGTTTTAGTAATCCTGACAGTATAGACTATTATCTTAAAAAATGTCGTAATCTTGGTTTTACAGATATAGTTGTGGATGTAAGACCTATTACAGGTGAAGTTTTTTTCAAAACAGATAAGGCTCCTATGATGAAGAGTTGGATGGGATATGAACGTCGTGATTTTGATTATTTAGGTCGTTTTATTCAGACAGGACATCAATTAGGACTAAAGGTTAGAGCATCTATGAATTGTTTTTGTGCTGCTCATAATACATATGAAAAAGGATTATTGTATTCAGGTCATAGTGACTGGGCTTCTATGGTTTACACTCCACAGGGTATAGTTCCAATTATGAAGGTTAAGGAAACGTACGATGGTATGGTAGATCCTTTAAATGAGGACTATCGTAAGCATATTACAGGTGTGCTTGGAGATTTAATTAAGTTGTATCCTTCGCTTGATGGTGTAGTTCTTGATCGAGTACGTTATGAAGGTATAGGTACTGATTTTTCAAATCATTCCCGAAAACTTTTTGAAGAATTTATTGGTAAGAAGCTGAAGCGTTTCCCAGAGGATATTTTCAGTTGGCAGAAAGGTGATGATGAAAAGTATCATGTTCAAAGAGGACAATGGTTTAAGCAGTGGATTTATTGGCGTGCAAAGAATATCCATGATGCAATGGTTGAGTTGCGTCAGACAGTTAAAGATATCAATTCAAATGTTGAATTTGGTACATATACAGGTGCATGGTATCCTTCATATTATGAGGTAGGTGTAAATTTTGCAAGTAATACCTATGATCCATCAAATGATTATGATTGGGCTTTGCCTGAGTATAAGAATACCGGATATATGGAATTACTTGATTTTTATATGGCGGGAAATTACTATTCTGATGTAACGATAGCTGAATATAATAGTAATCAGCATTTGGTGTGGAACGAAACTGATTCTGAGGCACAGAGTGGCACATGGTATTGTGTCGAAGGCTCAAATAAAAAGCTGCGTAATATCTTTGGTGGTCATCCTTTTTGTGGTAGTGTGTTGGTGAGTCAACTTTTTGATGAACCAGAGAAACTAAGTCGTGAAATAGAGATGAATCTTCGTGAGAGTGATGGAGTTATGATTTTTGATATTGTACACTTGATAATGCATCCAGAACTGTGGAAGGAAGTAGAGAAAGGCATGAGAGCAGGAGGAATGCTGATGTAAATAGAAAAATAAATATATTATAATGATGAATAATATTTTCAATAATGACAAAGACAGTAAGAATGTGGTTCTAAAGAGTCGCATTGTTAATTACTTTATCATGAATGGTAACTCCACGAATAATGATCTTGCCAAGGAGTTAGGATTGAGTGTGCCAACTGTAGCCAAGATTATTGGGGAGATGTGTGAAGATGGATTTGTCGATGAATATGGGAAATTAGAAACTGATGAAGGTCGAAAGCCTAACTTGTATGGCTTAAATCCTAATTCTGGCTATTTTGTTGGTGTTGACATGATGCCTGATGAAGTTAAGATTGGATTGATGAATTTTAGGGGCGACTTAATAGATCTTGATAGCGTTGTTTATCATCAGCAAAACACAATGGAGTCGTTAGATGAACTTTGTGAAGATGTTGTCTCTTTTATTGATAAGGCAAAGGTTGATAAAAGTAAGATTTTGAATGTAAACTTCAATATATCAGGTCGAGTAAATCCTGATACTGGCTACAGTTATAGTATTTTTAATTTCTCAGAATCATCTCTGTGTTCACTTATCAGCGAAAAGATAGGTTATTCTGTAAATATAGAGAATGATACTCGTGCTATGACCTATGGAGAGTATATGTCTGGATGCGTAAAAGGTGAAAGTAATATTCTTTTTGTTAATTTGAGTTGGGGATTAGGTATGGGCATCATTATTGGTGGAAACCTGTATAAAGGTTGCTCGGGGTTTGCTGGTGAGATTGGACACATACATATGTTTGATAATGATATACTTTGTCATTGTGGTAAAAAAGGCTGTTTGGAGACTGAAGCCTCAGGTAGAGCTTTCCATCGATTGGTTAATGAGCGTATAGCTCAAGGTGAAACGTCTATACTTTCCCCCCATGAGATAGGTGATATTCCTCTTAGTGAAATTATATCAGCTACTAATCGTGAGGATCCTCTGTGCATAGATGTTGTTGAGGGCATTGGTAGACGCTTAGGTGAAGCTCTTGCTGGTATGATAAACATCTTTAATCCAGAATTAGTGATAATAGGTGGAACATTATCACTTACAGGTGATTATCTTCTTCATGCCATACGTTCTTCTGTTATGAAGTATTCTCTTGGATTAGTTAATAAGGACACTAACTTCCTTATTTCCAAGCTTGGTGAGCGTGCAGGAGTTATAGGGGCATGTATGCTTGCCCGTAACTCAAGTTTGCAGATAAGGTAAATTTGGTTCTGTGCGCTTGGCGAAAAAATAAGCAAGTTTTCATTTTGCTTTTCTCTCAACTTTACGTACCTTTGCACGAAATATATTGATATACCTTATGGTTTGAGATATATGTTCTGCAAAAAATATAATTTAGAAATTAAAATATTTAGCGATGAATCAATTAGTAATCAACTCATACGATGAGTTTGCTGCCTATTTAGGTAAGAATCTCGGTGCCAGCGAGTGGCTTGAGGTAAGTCAGGAAAGAATTAATATGTTTGCTGATGCTACTCTTGATCATCAGTGGATTCATGTTGATGTAGAGCGTGCAAAGGCTGAGAGTCCATATAAGAGCACAATTGCTCATGGTTATCTTACTCTATCTCTTCTTCCAAAGATGTGGAACGAGATAATCAAGGTAAACAACCTAAAGATGATGGTTAACTATGGTATGGATAAGATGCGCTTCGGTAAGCCTGTTCTTGCTGGTAGTCGTGTGCGTCTTGTTACTGATCTTGCTGCTATAGAGAATCTTCGTGGTATCTGCAAGGCTCAGATTAGCTTCAAGATTGAGATTGAGGGTGAGCGCAAACCAGCTCTTGAGGGGCTTGCTACTTTCCTCTATTACTTCGAATAAACCTTCAGTTATAGTATAAAAAATACGGCTCTGCAAAACTGTGAGCCGTATTTTTTTGTTATAACTCAACTTTCGTAGTTGTGAATATTTATTCTATAATTCTTGATAAAAAAATAAACCTGCAGAACTTTAGATATAATCTTAGAAAGCAACCTGAAATTGAGTAATCCAAAGGCGACTTGCTGGTCCATCAACTTGTTTTGCATAACTGAACTCTGTCTGTATGCGGCATTGCTTGTAAAGCCAGTATTGAAGTCCACCTGTATATGTGTGAGTGGTTGATTCTTTTATATCGTTGTTTTTTTGCAGATAATTATAATCGGCAATGATGTCGAGTTTTTTTGCAATATGTATTTCTGCATCGGCATATCCTCCACGACTGTGAATGCCTCCGTCATTTCCTTGTAACCATTCTCCACGCAGATAAGCAGGCTTTGTTTTTGCCTCTACACCAGCACTCCAACGATTACGTTTGTAATTGTCTCCTGCTTTGAAAGCTCCATAGACATTGTCTGCAAGTGCATGTCCTGTGCCTAAGATGAAAGAAGTGGAGAGTGTTATGTTTTTAGTAGGCATATAGTTGAGCATACCAATTACATCCTTTTGATTATTGTTTTCTTTCTGATTCATACCTGCGCCGTTGAAAACTCCCAAATTGTATTGGAGCAAACGTCTGCCATTGTGAGGAAGAAGAGAACCAGTGAGCATAATGCCTGCGTCGCGCCCAACCCAATTACCAAAGCATGGATCACCAGCAATACCTGCAAGATAAGCCACAGATTGGTTCATTCGTACAACACTAAGAAGAGTTGGAGGCATAAGGTTTTCCAATGTGAATGGCTGTTTCATCTGTCCAATTCTTATTTCAAGTTCTGGTGCAAAAGTATATTTTACCCAATACTCGTGTAATTTAGCAGAATTGGCATCATACATAATGAAGAAACCCAAATGTTTGTTGATGTCAAGTTGTGACATTAAGATGATTCGCTGCACTTCAAAGCCATTAGTTGTTTTATGGCTTTTGTTTTCCACTGCATAGGTAGATTGTGCATAGCCAAACAAAGATAGTTTTGTTTGACCAAAGGAGATGTTCAGCGGATGTGGGTTGTTTTTGTCAGTTGTAAGTTTAATGTCACTTGTTGTTTCCTGATTTTGTGCAAATGCTGTAGTTGAAATTAATACTACGAGCAATGATAGGATAAAATGCTTCATTTTTTCGGTTATTTATTCTTAGAATACAAAATGCAAAGATACAACTATTTTTTCAAAATGCTTTGAACTTATTTCCTTTTATGTTATCTTCGCAGAAAAAAGAAACTTATAAGCCTATGAATATTATTCTTAGATATCATCGATGGAGACAATCTCATGCAGACAGCATGATAGTAAAACTTGCTGACCGTTTTGTTATTGCAGCTGATGGACTAATACGACTTAATCATATGGATTTTGCAGCTCGCCTGTCGTTTAATACAATTATGGCTATTATTCCCATTTTTGCAATTATTTTTGCTGTAAGTAAAGGCTTTGGGTTTGAGGAAGAGGTTGCTCGAGTATGTAAGGAGTTTTTTTCCAGTCAGCCACAGGCAGCCGATGCTATAATTAGTCTTGCTCATTCATATATAGTATATACGCATACAGGATGGTTTGTTGGTATAGCCTTGTTATTTATGCTTTATACCGTTATAATGCTTATTCGTGATATAGAAAGTGTTTTTAATAGTATATGGCATGTTAAGCGTGAACGTGATTTGAAGCGAACTATAGTTGATTATGTTGCAATGATTTTCATAGTGCCGTTTCTTCTAATTCTATTTTCAGGTGTGAGTGTGTTTTTAAATACTATTCTTGATAGTATTCCTGGTTTTTTATTGTGGCAGCCTGTTAGCAAGTTTATAGTAAGTGTAATGCTTCCAGTGATAGTACTTTGGTTGTTTTTTATGCTTACTTTTTTATTCGTTCCAAATACAAAAGTTAGGTTACGTTATGTTTGGCTGCCTGCTTTGATAGCTGCATTAATGACTATTCTTTTGCAGAAATGCTATTTCTATTTCCAAATATTATTCACCAGCTACAGCATTATATATGGCTCTTTTGCGGCATTACCGCTCTTCCTCTTATGGGTGCAGATATCATGGTATATTATTCTGGGGTGTGTAGAGTTATGTCATGCCAATCAGAAACTTGATACTTTTGGGTTGTCAGAAACAACAATGCCAAGCATAAAGCAGCATATTGCCGAGTGCAGGCAGGTATTTGAATATTTCTGTCAACGTCAGAAGCGTGGTGCTAATTCTTGTGATATTGACGAAATAAAAAAGCAAACAGGATTAAGTTATGCTGTTCTGCAACGTGTTGTACCACATATGGTTAAGGCTCGGTTGCTTAGTCGAACCTTGAATGCAGAAGATGTTTCTAAGGCGGTATATATATTACGGTGTAAAGCTGATATCAGTGATGAACAGTTCCTTAATGCTATTATGGGTACTTCTATACCTATAGTTTGTTGAGCCAGCGTCTTATAGGAATATCATAGCAACGCATTATAAGCCATGCTAAGATTATAATGCCAGAGGTATGATATTTCACCCAGGAAATTTGTAATTGAAATACCAAATAATTATGTAACTATTGAGTTTATTTTGTAACTTTGCACTTTAAAGATTAAATATTCAATAAATGGCGACAGTAGACGACAAGAAGATTATCTTCTCAATGGTGGGTGTATCTAAGATTATCCCCCAGAACCAGAAACAGATTCTGAAGGACATTTACCTTTCGTTCTTCTATGGTGCTAAAATCGGTATTATCGGTCTTAATGGTGCAGGTAAGTCAACATTGATGAAAATCATTGCTGGCTTGGTAGAACCAACTAAGGGTGAAGTAGTGTGGAGCCCTGGTTATAGTGTAGGCTATCTTCCGCAGGATCCTCCTCTTAACGAGGAAAAAACAGTTAAAGAGAATATTCAAGAGGGTGTTCAACAGATATATGACACATTGAAGGAGTATGATGAGATAAATGTGAAATTCGGTCTTGAAGAGTATTATAGTGATGCCAGTAAGATGGATAAGCTGATGGCTCGTCAGGCAGAGCTACAGGATATTATTGATTCTACCGATGCTTGGAACATTGATTCAAAGCTTGAACGTGCTATGGATGCTCTTCATTGTCCTCCTGGCGACTGGCCTGTTACTAACCTTTCAGGTGGTGAGCGTCGTCGTGTGGCATTGTGTAAACTATTGCTTACTAAGCCGGATGTGCTTCTTCTTGATGAGCCTACCAACCATCTTGATGCCGAGAGTATTGATTGGTTGGAGCAGCATTTGCAGCAGTATGAGGGTACAGTTATAGCTGTTACTCACGACCGTTACTTCCTTGATGATGTGTCAGAGTGGATTCTTGAACTCGACCGTGGTGAAGGTATTCCTTGGAAGGGTAATTATTCTTCATGGCTTGACCAGAAGACTAAGCGTATGGCTCAGGAAGAGAAGAGTGCTTCAAAGCGTAGAAAAACCCTTGAACGTGAGCTTGAATGGGTTCGTATGGCTCCTAAGGCTCGTCAGGCTAAGGGTAAGGCTCGTCTTAACAACTACGAGCAGATGCTTAATGAGGAACAGAAAGAGCGTGAAGAGAAACTTGAGATATTCATTCCCAATGGTCCTCGTTTGGGTAATAAAGTTATTGAAGCTCATAATGTAAAAAAGGCTTTTGGTGATAAAGTTCTATTTAATGATCTTAATTTCACTTTGCCGCCAAATGGTATTGTAGGTGTTATTGGTCAGAATGGTGCAGGAAAGACTACTCTTTTCCGTATGATTATGGGACTTGAGAGTGTTGATGGCGGTGAGTTTGCTGTTGGTGAAACTGTAAAACTTGCTTATGTTGATCAGCAGCATAAGGATATTGATCCTAACAAGACTGTGTATGAAGTTGTTTCTCAGGGTAATGAGACTTTGCGCATTGGTGGTCGTGATGTTAATGCACGTGCCTACCTTTCTCGTTTCAATTTCTCAGGCACAGATCAGAGTAAGCTTTGTGGTGTACTTTCTGGTGGTGAGCGCAATCGCTTGCAGTTGGCACTTGCCTTGAAGCAGGAGGGAAATGTGCTTCTCCTTGATGAGCCAACCAACGATATTGATGTTAATACACTTCGTGCTCTTGAAGAAGGTCTTGAGGCATTTGCAGGTTGCGCAGTAGTAATTAGTCACGACCGCTGGTTCCTTGATCGTATCTGTACACATATTCTTGCCTTTGAGGGCAATGGCGAGGTTGTTTATTTTGAAGGTGATTACTCTGATTATGAAATAAACAAGGCTCGTAGATTGGGTAATGATGAAATCAAGAAAACAAGATACCGCAAGTTGATGGAAGACTAAAGACGTTTAACGTTTTGATATAATAAAAAAGGCTCCCTCTTTCCAATTTCTTTTGGAGAGAGGGAGTTTCTTTATGTTACTATTATTAAGAACTTATTACTATTAAGTGGTTTAATCTGTTACCAGGAAGCACCGCCTCCTCCGCCACCGAAGGAGCCTCCTCCAAATCCGCCGAAACCACCACCGAAACCTCCGCTGCTACCGAAACCGCCTCCATGACTATGGCGTGAACCTGAATTTAGAAGTGCGCCCCATGTGGCAGCTTCTATTATGTCGTCAATTCCGTTTCTGCGTCGTCCTCCACCGCGATTTCCTCCACCACGGTTTTTATCATGATATACAGAAGCAATGAGTATAATAATAAACATTATAAGAATAAAGACAAAGATTCCCACTACATCATCATCACTCATATCTGTTTCTTCATTTATTTCGCCTTTAGCTATTGGCATTAGCTTATGGAGTGCAGCCCATATTCCGCCACTATAATCATTTTCCTTGAAGAAGGGAACCATCTCGTTGCGTGCAATGCGTGTGCAGAGAGCATCGGGTAGGGGACCTTCCATGCCGTATCCAGTAGCTATGAACGCTTGTCCGTTGGTGCTGTTCTTTGGTTTTACAAGAACGATTATTCCGTTATTATATTTCTTGTTACCCACACCCCATTTCTGTCCCAATCTCTGTGCAAAGTCAGCTTTGTCGTAATCGCCAAGGTCGTTTACTGTTACCACCACAATCTGATTGGATGTTTCTCGTGCAAAGCGTTCCAAGGTGTCCTCCATTGCCTGTGCATCTGGGATTATTCCTGCAAAGTCGTTAACCAGTCGTGGTGGATTAGGCTTTTCGGGAATTACGTCACCACTCTTTGCTGCTGTAGTTAGTGCAAAGAGAAAAGTGAGTATGAGTAGGGTAATATGTTTAATCTTCATAGATGATTTCATTACTCAGTTCGTTGTTTTCCTCCTTGTCAGCAGGGAAAAAGGCTGACAACTGTTCGCCTATCAGATGAATGGCTTGACAAAGTCCCTGACATGGCTCACCTGTTTTTAACTTATCGCCAAGTTGTTGCAGAGCTTTATTCCAAAAGCCTTCTGGCACGCAATTGTTTATGCCTTCATCGCCAATTATTGCAAACTTGCGCGATTTATATGCAACGAATATAAGAACAGCGTTTCTGCGTTCAGTTTTGAATAGTCCTAACTTGTAGAACTTCCTCAATGCCTTTTTATATGGGTTGCCCCAGCATCGGGGAGTTATGTGAACGCATATCTCACCCGATGTGCGGCGTTCTGCCTCTGCAATAGCATCAACTATGCGTTGCTGTTCTTCGGTTTTAAGAAAATCAGTTAAAGCCATTAGTCGTCGAAACTTACTTTAGGAGCCTTTTCTGCGCCAGCTTCTGCCTGAAAATAAGGCTTTGTTTGGAAACCGAACATACCAGCAAAGATGTTCTTTGGGAAAGTGCGAACAGCAGTGTTATAGTTGCGTGCCACTTCGTTGAAGTTTCTGCGCTCTACAGTGATGCGGTTTTCTGTGCCTTCGAGTTGTGCCTGAAGGTCTCGGAAGTTTTCGTTAGCTTTCAGGTCAGGATATGCTTCACGCACAGCAAGTAGTTTGCTGAGTGCAGATCCGAGTTCTCCCTGTGCAGCCTGGAATTTCTTGAGTGATGCTTCGTCAAGGTTTGAAGCGTCAATTTTCACGGATGTTGCGTTTGCGCGAGCCTGAACCACTCCCTCGAGTGTTTCCTTTTCGTGTTTGGCATACCCCTTTACTGTTTGCACAAGGTTAGGAATGAGGTCGGCTCTGCGTTGATATACATTCTCAACCTGAGCCCATGACTCTTCAACTTTCTGCTGTTCTTTAACAAGTCCGTTGTATGTGCTGATAGCCCATATTACGATTACAGCAACTACGGCTAAGCCGATGATTAATCCTTTTTTCATAAGTCGTTATTATGTTATTGTTATTTTTGTTCTTAGACGTTAATTCTTTGCATTTGGTTTCAAAAATACTAAGAAATAATTAAAGAACAACAAAAACAGCTTGTTTTTTCAATTTTTTTGCTTGTAAAGCCTATGTTGAGGTTTTGATGAAAACTCCTAATCAGAATTTAATTCTTCACTGACTGAGTGCTTGCAGTCAACTAAGTTGGTGCAAGTGTATAGCGAAGGAGGTAATTACGAGTTATAAATTTGAAATTGGTTGCGCAAGCGCTATTACAAATTATGAGTTTAGAATTATGCAAGCAAGAAACGCAAGCTGTTGGTTAGCCCCAAGTAAAATTGAAAAATGGAAATAATAAAAGATTTAAATATTATATCGGCATAGCCGACTAATCTTCAATGTTCAATGTTCAATCTTCAATAGCGAAGCGCCTTGGGAGAGGCTTTGTTATTTATAGAAGTGCAGCATCGAGTTTTTCTTTGAATTTTTCGTCTGATGGTCTGAATGCTTCCGCATTGTGTATTGTTCCATCTGGATTGATGATAAGGAAGCGAGGAATAGACATCACACCGAAAGTTTCAGATATAATCTTGTTTTCTTCAGCATTGGCTATGAATTGTGGCCATTGTGGCTTGTCTTTTGCTATTTTGTTTTGCCATGCCTTTATGTTTTCGTCAAGACTTATGCTTATGAACTGAACATTGTTGTTTTCTTTATATTCCTCTACGTGCTTAGCGAGTTTCGGAATCTCCATAACACATGGTCCGCACCATGTTGCCCATAGGTCAATATATACAAGTTTGCCTTTGAATTCACTTAGGTGATGCTTGTTACCTTCTGTATCAGAGAATGTGATATCGGGGCATGGCATTCCCGCCTTAGTTTTTTTTCTTGCGTCAACAATATATTGAAAGCGTGCAACGATTGCAGGATCAGCCTTTTCCTTGGCTACTTGCCAGAAAGCATCAATGTTGAATGGGGTGGATGTTGCCAACATGTTATTGATGGTACTTTCCATGAGCAAGTCGCGAATCTGTTTGTTGGTTACGTATTTGTCAACAGTGTTTATAAATCCTATGCCATAGTTTTCGGCAGGCATTTCCTTTGTTATTCGTTCTGGAAAATGCGCACGTATGAATGTAGATACAAGATCATTGCTAAGGTTCAGAGTGTCGTTAGGGTCAATCTCTGCAACAAGTTTCATGTATCTTTGATCTTCTCTTGGGTCACGATTAGTTAGATAGTCCTCGTTTTCAAGGAGCGAAAGGCGATGTGCGAGATATGTTTTTTCTATGTCTCTCAAGTTTGCCTCTATGTCGTCCTTGTCTTTTAGCTTTTTAGCCATATTAACCAGGCGAACATAGCGCTCATCGAGTTTCTTTGCTGCCTCGGCACGTTTCTTAGAAATAACGTCAAAATTACTTTCTTCGTTGAAATCTATCTCTGGCGAGAATTTTGTGAACTCGGTAAATAGTTCGGCTATATCAACATTGGCTCCTGATAGTTTTCCTGCTACCTTGCCAGCTTTATTGTATGAAAGCTTTAGCTTTTGAGTTTTTCCAGGTTCACACACCATAACAAACATATTTCCATCCTGCAGCATTAGAGTTGTGCTTGCCTTTTCCTTAATGCTGTTGCAATTGTAGTTGGCTATGCCTTTGTTATTGAATGACAATGTGATGTATTCCCCCTCTGGCGTAGCAAACAAGTGGTTGCTTGTTATTGCAGTATCGGTAGTCTCTATTATAATTTGTTGTGCATTCGCAGGCATCATTATGATTATGCCTACAAATGCCAATATACTTTTCCATTTCATATAAAATCCCTGTTTATAGATGTTGTTTCAAGATTTCCTCTATCTCTTCTACACTCTGTGGCGATTTCATAACCTTTCCATCGGGTGCTATCATAACAAAATAGGGAACTCCGTTTCCAATTTGGTATTTTGTAAACAGATCGTTGTAGCCTTGAGCTGTAGTGCGATACTGTTGCCATTTCTGTGGATGTTTGTTCATAGCATTGCGCCATGCATTTTCTTTCACGTCAATAGAGAGGTCAATGATTGTAAATCCATCTTTGTATTTCTCTCCAAGTTTTTCCAATTTGGGGAAAGCAGCAAGACATTGACCACACCAGCTTGCCCAGAAATCAATCAGAACAAATCGTCCGTCCTGTGGCACAACATCTTTGAGGTGAGTAATCTTGTTGTCCTTGTCGTATATTTCAAGGTCGATAAGTTCTGCGCCTACAGTTGTTTTTCTTGCATATTCCACACGCCATTTATATTCTTCAAATCGTGAAGGATCATCTGGTACAGCAGTTATTGCCTTTGCCAGGCGTTCCACTTCTGCTTTTTGTAACCCATAGCCACGTTTCAACATGTTGTTTACGAGCATGGCAGAAACAACAGATGTAGGGTGTGTATTGATGAATTTCCATGCTAATGAGTCGTTGCCTCGCCATTCACCCATGTTCAATAGTTCATCATAGTCACGTTGAATTTGTGTGCCATGTATTTTCAAATCCTTGTCAACAGTTATCTCGTCGTTAGAGATAAACATATCTATGTAGTTCCAGTGAATAGAATCATCTGGCCAATGGTTCTTTTCAATTAAATCAAGGTTGTTTGTTGTAAGTGTTCCTATTACCGGATGCTTTACGCTTCCTTTTAGTATGAATCTGCCGTTTTTCACTACAGCCGAAGCACATTCGGTGATAGAGTCTTCATTCTCGCCAACACCAACTACAGTTCCGTCAGGAAGCGATGGTACGTATCCCTTGATAACAAATCCTTTTTGTGCGTAGCTGCTCATAGTTATTATAGCGAGCAGCACCAAAATTATTTTCTTCATACAGTTATTCTATATAACCTAATTCGTTGATAAGTTTCTTCATCAGTTTATATTTGCTGATGATATCTGGATAATCAGTATATTTCTGTTCAACCTCTTCTAAAGAGCTATTCATTGCCAAGTTAATAAATGCTTTAACATCCTCGTCGAGTGAAGGGTAAACAGACCACATTTCTCCCCATGCGCCTTGATGTGGAGCAATAAAGCCTTTTGCATTTTGCAGAGGCATTCCATCTTTTTCGCTTTCAGGATATTCGTCCATCCAGATTCCATAGTAGTTCTTTCCGTAACTTGTGAACTGGTTGAAAGTATCGTTTGTTTGATGCGATATTATATTAGTCATAATATCAATTATCAATACTTTTGAGTAATCTTTTTTCTCGCTATCATCCATTTCTGTTATAGCGCTCATTGAAATGGCTGTTGCACGTACTCCAACAACAAACGAAGGGTTCTCTGTTCCGTCATAGGGAGTAATCAGTTTACCATCTTCGAGTGTAAAGTGGTTTATGCCATTTACGAGCAGGAAAGAGAAAGGACGAAGCTTCTTTCCTAAGTGTGGCAATATATACTGCTCAACGAAAGAAGTTGCTTTTTTCTTTTCCTCTATCGTCTTAAGATATTCATATATATATAAATTGTTATTCTGCGAAGCAGTCATAACATAACCAATGTCGAGCAACTCACCACCTTTTAGTGTGTCGTTGAAAAGCAGATAGCAGCCATTTCTTGAATAAAAATCCCTTTTTAGAATGCTTTCCTCATCGTTGGCATTGTCATCAACAGAAAATGGATTCGTATCGGCATGACTTGGCTGTAGTGAGTCTTCGCCCTCGCAGGCAGCAAAGCATATTGCAGCAGTCAAAATGCATATTGTAGTTAGAATCTTATTCATAGATTTATCCTTTTATAGATTTATAGAAGTGTATGTTCGCTCTCCACGTGTGTTCTGTTTCATTCCAATATTGTAGTCAATAACGCTTTGAGGCAAAGGCAATACCCATCCCCAGTCGTCAGCTGAAAGTTTGAATGTACACAATGATGTAGCCACTGTAGATTCGCGATTTTCATAATAATAATAGTGATGTGTTATTTCTGTTTTCTGCTGATATTTTGTGTTTACAGCATATCGTCTGAGGTCAAACCATCTGTGTCCTTCGAGCAGCAGTTCGCGTTCGCGCTCATCACGAATATCTTCAATGAGTTTGTTGCCTGTAGAAGTAATTTGGTAGTCGGCTCCTTCGGCAAATCGATATTTTCTCAAGCTGTTTATAGCATTGCGAGCCTCAGTTTCCTTGCCCATGTAAGCTAAAGCCTCTGCAAGGTTCAAATAAGCCTCGCTGCTACGTAAAAAGTTTTTATCGCTCACATCGTTGTATTGCTTTTGCAATCCAAAATAATATCCTTTGAAGTAATATGTTATGTCATCTTCCTGAACTTCTTCTTCTCCTTCATTTTCAGGTTTTATGGCCTTGGTATTTGCTGGATATTTCTTGTAGCCGTGGAAGCTGCCATTTGTCCAGATATACTGAGTTTTGCGCAAATCATCGTTGCTATACATATTGTAAATGCTCTGTGTGATGGTGAATGACTTCAAATGGTTGATGGTATATTCCATAACACTATTGCTACCCATAGAAAAAATAAGCTCTGGCGATGTTTGCGAAATGATACCAGATGTGTGGCTCATTGTTCTGAGATTAGCCAATGAAGGATGCTCGTCGATGGTTTTCTGAGCGTATTCAGCAGCTTTTTCCCAGTTTTGCATATAGAGATAAACTCTGCTCAACAGCAGGTGTGCAGCTGTTATGCTGGCACGGTATTTAGATGTTTGTGTGCCATATTCTGCAAGTTCCTTTTCAGAAAGGAGCAGGTCGCTGAGAATCTGGTTGTAACATTCCAGAACTGTGTTGCGGTTGAAGAATTTATCTTCAACCTCTTGTGATGTTTTTATTGGCACCGCCAAATCGGTAGCTGCCGTTGCCGGGTCGTATGCTTTTCCATAGAAATTGGTAAGCATGAAGTAGTAGTATGCTCTAAGGAAATGAGCTTCTCCGCATACCTTGAGCTTACCCTTACGTTGGTCCTCGGTATTGCCTTCAAGCTCGTTTGCGTTTTCAATAACGTTGTTGGTTACGTTGATAAGCTTGTAGTATTCTACCCAGCTATCGTTTTCCTTGTTAAAGCCTGCGTATGTGTCAAGTTGTCCGCTACGCGCCTGCCAGGTGTAGTAGCCAAACACACGTTCCTTTCCATCGTACTCAGATGATTCTTCTTCATAGCAAGGCCCCTTGTATTCATCAAGTTCGTCGGCAAGGAAATGAATAAAGTATTGGTTGTCGCTTGTAGATCCCAGCATATCAGCAGCAAAGGTGTTCTGATAGGCTGAGCCAATAAGCAATTCATCAAGGTCGCGCCATGAGCGTACATAGTCGGTGTCTTGAGAATATTCCTTCAAGAAGTCGCCACATGAAGTAAAAAGTAGAAGGGCAACTGGGATGATACCAGTGGCCTTTATCTTCTTTTTTATATTTTTATTTATCTTCATAATAATCTTTTTTGTGTATTCTACATATTAGAACTGAATGTTCACGCCTATGGTGTAGTATGGGTTATCACCTAACTGCACCTCAGCAAATCCACTCTGGGTTGGTGTCTGTCCCTTTAGTTTGCTGTTACACCAAGTGTAAAGGTTGTTTCCTGTTATTGTTATAGCCAGGCGTTGCAAACCATAGTTTATGAGTGTCTTTACTGGAACTTCGTAAGTAAGACTCAGGCTTGTAAGTCGCAGATAGTCAGCACTTACCACGCGTGCGTTGCTGTAATCATACATGGTCCATGCGTCCTTACCAAATGTTACACCCTGATAGAAACTATCCTCAGACCAATGTGATGTGTAGTTGTAGAATCCATCTTGATCCTTGCTCATGATAGAAGGAATGTCGGTGAACTGTTCATCACCCGGTTTCATCCAGCGATTGAGCAATGCTCTGTTAAGGTTGTTCTCAGGATAGATGTATCCGGGGCCGAGGTTGGTTCCTATTCCTTGGTTAAACAAGTGGAACAGGCGCACCTTGTTGCCAAGCGAGTAGTCCATGAACACACCTAATCGCCAGTTCTTATATGTGAGTGTTGAACTAAGGCTACCTGTGATGTCGGCATCTCTTTTACCGCTTAATTCCAGCACACGCATGGCTGTTTCGTATTTGCTCAAGCCCACAAGCTCGTCTTGACGATCTTTCCAGTCGTCGAAGAGTGGGGCACCATCCTCGTGATTCAGCCCAATAAAGCGGTATGAATAAAACGAGCCTATTGGTTCTCCGTTTACAATAGCTGTGCCATTAAGATAGTCGTCAATCTCATAAGCATCCTCTCCTGGAGCAGTATTCATTTTGTTCATCACCTTAGCCATTGTTGCCGAAAGCATCCAGTTCCAGTCGTCGTTCTGTATTGGTGTTGCTGTGATAGCAAAGTTATAACCCTTGTTGATAATCTGTCCGGAGTTTACAATATATGATGTGTAGCCATTCACGTCCGAGATGGTTTTGTTCATGAATGCGTCGTTGGTTTTCTTGTAGTAATATTCTGTTGTGAACAGTAAACGTCCTTTGAAGAGTGAAGCTTCGATGCCGGTGCTAAATGATTGTGTCTTTTCCCATTTCAAATCAGGGTTGGCAAACTTATCCACCGTTGACGACATCTCTCCATAGTGTGTGTCGTATGCGCCCTTTGTGATGGTAAGCTTTGGTGTTTGTCCTTCAAGCATGTTTCCCTGTCCTCCATAAGAAACCTTGTAGGTTAAAGCATCAAGCCATTTAGCCTTTATATTTGCTATTTCCTTGATGTTTGCGTTTCCAGATACCGACCATACAGGTAGAATCTTTTCATTACTTCTGTCACCAAAGCGGTTTGAACCATCATAGCGTGTGTTGGCATTTACTGTGAAATATTGTTTGTAGCTATATGATGCAGTACCGTAAACCGAGGCAAGGTTGGTGAGGTTGTCTGTGATAGTAGGCATGTTGGTAGCCAACCAATTAAGATAGGATGCATATTTCTCAGGAATGGCTGTGGTGAATTTGCGTCCTCTGTCAGCATAATATCCTCTTTGTGTGAATTGGTTACCTTTATATCTGCTTGAGCTTGCCTCCATACCCACAGCAATGTTGATGTTGTGCTCTTTGTTGGTGCCAAAGTCTTTGTTTATGTTTGCCTGCAAACGGGCAGTCCAGTCGTGTAATTCTGTGTTATCCTCTGAAAGCTCACCACCGAAAGGCATTTCTGAGTTAGCAGGTGCTGGTACACCATATTGGCTCGTTCGCAATGCTGCAGCGTGGAAAGAGCGTTCGCCATACCAGCCCTCAATATTAGTGTTTGTTCCGCTATATGCAAGTATGGCGTTGAAATTCAACCACTCTTTTGGTGCATATCGCAGGTTCATAGTAGCCTTAAAGCCATTTGTTCTTTGGCTTACATAGCTGTTATCGAGTTCGTTGAGGAAGCTATAATCGTATGCTCCCGAGCTTAATGTATTCTTTTTATATGTATAGTAGTTGCCATCGCTATCGTATGCAGGTATTGTGCGCGACGTGTTATAGGCGTAATCAATAGGCGATAATTCTGTCTGGTTGTAACGCTTCTTGTTAGTGTACATAGACAGGTTCAAACTTGCCTGGAACTTGTCGTTGAGTGTGAAATCAAGATTGGTAGCAGCTGTGTAACGCTTTCCTGTGTTATTGTTTATCACATCATCGTCGCCGGTGTAGCCTAATGAAGCATAATAGCGGAATTTGTCAGCACCACCCGAGATGTTCACGTTGTGATCCTGTGAGAAACTGTCGTGAGTGAGCAGCTTGAACCAATCGGTGTTCTGTGTCTCGGCAGCAGCAACAGCCTGTTCAAACTCTGTGCGGCTGTACACACCGCTATAGTATTTCTGTAAGGCATCTTCATAGCCCACATACGACATGTCGCTTGGGAAGCTATAGTGCATATTAGCAAGCTCTCTTGAAACCTGGGTGCGCTCCAAAGAGTTCATAAGGTCAATCTTAGAGTCGGTGTATCTTGGACGCTGACGCATGGTTCCTGTAAACGAATATGAAATAACAGGCTTTCCTGCACGTCCCTTTTTGGTAGTTACCACGATAACACCATTGGCAGCACGTGTTCCGTAGAGAGCTGTTGCTGCAGCATCCTTCAACACATCAATACGTTCGATGTCCTGAGGGTTGATACCCGAAATGGCATTACCAATGCGGTTGATATAGTCAGGGTCGTTTATAACATCCGACTTCAGATTTACTGGGTCGTTGATAATAATACCATCAACAACCCATAGTGGTTCACGATTACCAATGAGAGTGGAAGTTCCACGAATACGAATCTTTGGTGTTGAATTGATTTCACCACTATTGTTGCTTAGAACCAAGTCGGGAATTCGTCCTTGCAACATTTTGTCAACCGACGACACACCAGCTCTTGCGATATCATCCATCTTTACGCTTGTTACAGATGAAGTGAGGTTTCGGCGATCAATCTGCTGATAACCAGTAATAACCACCTCTTCAAGAGTAGCCTTGTCGTCAAGCATCAGAATAACAACATCTTTTTCTCCCGATTTTAGGGTTAGCTTCTGTGTCTTACAGCCAATATAGCTGCATGTTACGTGAATAGACTTTCCTTTAGGAACCTTTATGCTGAATCTGCCTTCATAGTCAGAGGTTACTCCACCATTTGTTCCGTCAATACGAATGGTTACTCCAGGAAGAGGTTGACCAATCTCGTCCATTACTTGTCCACTCACAACACCATCTTCTTTTGCTGTTGTTACACTCTGAGGACTTGTTGCCCACACAGGAGTGATGGTTGCTGCACATAAAGAAAGTAGAAGTGGAAGAACAATTCTCTTCTTACCCATAATTGATATATCGTTTATATTGTTTTTGTGATAACTTTTAATTTATTCACAGTATATCCTTGTTATGTAATAAACAGAAATATAATATTCGGTACAAAAGTACAAATTATAAGTATAATATGCAAAATATTCGCAAAATTTGTTTTAGAAATTTAAGTTTCGTGAGTAGTCCGAACTTTTCGGACTTCAAGAAGTTAAAGCAGATAATAGCAAAGGCGGCTTTTGCCGCCTTCTTTATCATTTATCATTTATCATTTTTCATTTAGCGAAGCTCCGCTTCGCGCATTCTACACGCAGCTTGTTACGCCAAGGGTGGTAGCTACTGCGGTGAGAACTGATACTATCAGTTGAATCACCAATTTCCAAGTTTCTTTTTTCATAGTTGTAATTTTAAAATTAATGATTGTTTTTTAGGTTTGAAGGATGAAGAAAAACCGAGAAAACACCTTCAAAGGTTTTCATTTCTTCGAAATGGTTGTGCTTTAAAGATACTAATTTGAAAGCAAGCTTTCAT
>OCVV011343455.1_pt1 | contig 33459 bp, 27 predicted proteins | sample 1539721 | NCBI WGS metagenome assembly OCVV01 (sample SAMN02144230, study PRJEB22623) | gut metagenome | biome: sheep rumen | host: Ovis aries | place: New Zealand | reverse complement strand
AGTCGTCGCAATCGACCGGCTGGCGGCGGCGCGTCATGCCTGCGCCTGACGGCGCGAGCCTGCCCCAGCATCGTCGCGTCATCCCTCGAGTAGTCGCCTGCCATCCGCGCTCAGCTCGAAACGCAAGGGACGGCCACCAACTTGGCTCACCAGGCCCTTCTCCACCAGAGACCCAAGGTATTTCCGCGTGGACTGGCGTCCCATGCGCATATACGCCGTCGCCTCATCCAACTGGATGGCTGGGAACGCGGCAAAGAGGTCGTGTTGGACCAGGAGGTACAGAAGCTCGCTCTCCCTTTCGGTCAGGGCAAGGTCCGAGCCCGCGCGGCCCAGGAGGTCGTGACACTCGCCAAGCCTCTGGCTCTTCTCCCCCAGATCCGCGATTAGGCGGTCTTGGGCACTCGAGACGTACTCGAGCATCTGGATCACGAACGGTGTGAGCTCGCCGTGGTTCATGGGCGCCTCTGCGTCCTGGAAGGCCTTGTAGTAGGGGCTCCTGTTTTCCGCAATCTCGCGCGAAAGGGAAAGCGAAGTGAGCGCCGAAAGGGGCTCGCTCAGGTACATCGCAAGCAGATAGCGGCCAGTCCGCCCGTTTCCATCGTAGAACGGGTGGATGTACTCGAACATGAAGTGCGAGGCGAAGGCAGAGTACAGCTGCGGCACATCCGGCGAGGCCGTGAACGCAAGCATGGCACCAAGACCCGCCACGATCTCGGCCTCGGTCTGGACGCCCTCGTGAATCGGGTTTCCCCTCTTGCCGATGACCTCCACGCCGGACCGCCTGAAGAGCCTGCCGTCCGGCGCGTTCTTGCCAAGGTCCTCCCCCGCCATGACTTGATCGTATATCGCACGGATGTCCTCGGGGGATCCCGGCGGCATGGCGTTGCCGCCCGAGAGCCCCAGGTACAGCTTCGCGAGCTCGCGAAACCTCTTCTGGCCCACGTGCTCGGACGCGGGCGACGACTCCAGAAGCTCGTTTATCTGCTTGCGCGTGCTACTGATACCCTCCAAGTCGTTTGTGCCCACGACCTCGTCAATAACGAGGCTGCGCACCAGCGCGCCGCGCGCGATTGGGGGGATGGCCGTCTGCAGGCTTTGCACGACGCGCTCCTTGCGAAGCACCTGCTCGCTGAGGACGGAGAGCTCGTGCGGAAGCGCGATGAAGAGCTCGCCCGTGGCAGTGTGCATTCCCGTCCTGAACGTGGAATCCGCGCGCATGCGCTCCGCGGCCAGGCGCTCGTTGTTGGCAAACCTGTCGCTGCTCGCATCCATGTAGAACAGCTTCATGAGTGATTTGTATGCCACGTCGCACCCCCTAAAGCATAGATATGTCCATAAACTATAACTTAGGAAGTCTCATCTGCATTCTTATTTGTACAAATCGGCATTTTTTACAAATATGAGAAGAATGCTGACTCCGTATTTAACGTTTCTCTCGCTAAATGCAAACACGGAGCCAGCACCCCGAGAATCACCCATTCTAGATCTCCCGAAAAGCTCGTTCCTCAAATAGCGAACGGTTCGTTCCCTAAATTTCGAACGACTCATTCCCTAAATTGCGGACACTACGCTCCTCAAACCCCAACCACGGCCCTCGGACATGGTGGCGTCACGGGAACCATAGCCGCGCGCGGATGACCAGTCCTAGATCTTGTCCCTAAACCCTGGCAGCAGCCTCAGTGCGCGGGTCAGCACGACGGAGCCCAGCACACCCACCGCGAAGATGCCCACCTGCAGCGCGGGTACGTAAAGCACCTGGCAATCAAGAAACCAGATGGCCAGGTGGCCAAAGAGCGGGTGGATGAGATAGATTCCAAAGCTGTCCCTCGCAAGCGCGCGGACAACGGGGTGGCGCTCGATCGGCACGTCCAGCGCCCGGCGCAGCAGCAAAAACACGAGCAGCGCGTACGGCATGATGACGCCGTACTGGGGAAGCGACAGCACACCCGCAAGAGATCCCAAAGACAGTGCGTTTGGCAGGCACGCAAGCGCAAGGGACGCAAGGCCGACCGCCACGACGCGCCAGTCAAGCTCAAGGTAGTTGTAGGCATAGTAGCCGGCAAGGTAGTACGCGACGGATGCGTCCAGCGTCACAAAGCGATAAAGCCTCACGCCCAGCACCAGGTTTGCCGCAGGCACCAGCGCAAGCAGCACCCACGCCAACAGCACGGCAAGCCCAAGCTCGCGCCGACTGGCATCCCGCACAAACGGACGCAGCACGGGCGTCATCAGGTACAGCCCCATGAGCGCATACAGGTACCACAGGTGGTCCCAGGACTTCCCCTGCAGAAGGTGCAGGAAGGCCGTCCCCACCATGGGCGGCGTCAGCGCGTACGCACCCGTAGGTCCAGGATTCTTCGCGACGGTCTCCATCAGGCAGAACGCAAACCCAACCGTCAGCAGGATAAACGCCATGCGCCAGATATAGCGCCCCACCTTGCGAAGGGGCATTTCTCGCCCGGGATCCAAGATCAGCGCCCCGGACATCATGAAGAACACCGGCACCGCCCAGCGGGCAAGCGGGATCTGCACGATGCCCTCGACCCAAAACAGCGACGGATGCGCGGCGGCAAGCCCAGGCGCCAGCTCCGTCGCACGCATCGCGTGCAGCGCAACGACGGCGAGGGCCCCCAAGGCCCTCGCCCACTCAAACCAGTCGATTGTCCGTCTGTCCGTCAAGCTAAACCGTCGCGTCTGCGCGAGAAGGGCGACTACTCGCCCTTGTAGGCCTTCATGAACTTCTCCACCTCCGCGAACGTGGGCATCGCGGCCTGCGCGCCCACCTTCGTCACGCAGAGCGCCGCGGCGGCGGAGGCGTACACCATGCTCTCTTGGATGTCGCCACCAAAGCAGAGGTGGGCCGCCAGCTCGCCTACGTAGGCGTCACCCGCGCCCGTGGTGTCCACGGTCTCGACAGAGAAGCACGGCACCTGGACCATCTTGCCGTCCACCAGCGTGACGGAGCCGCGGCGGCCGAGCGTGATGACGGTGTGTCCCACGCCGCGACGCTCGAAGAAGCGCAGCGCCTTCTCGCGGGAGTCGTCATTCAGGCAGCTGATGCCGCTCAGGAACTCGCACTCGCCCTCGTTGATGCACAGGACGTCCAGTGCCTGGTACACCTCCTCCGGGATGCTGCGCGCCGGAGTCGCGTTCAGGATGGTGAACAGCCCGTTGCGCTTCGCGCACAGGATGGACTGCATCGTGGCCTCCAGGTCGCAGCCCAGCTGGCACAAAAAGACGTTGTCCTTGCCCGCAAGGCCGTGGATGGCCGCACGCACCTCCTTGTACGTGATGGTGGCGTTCGCACCGGGGTCGTACACGGCACGGTTGTCGCCCTCGCCGCGCATCACCAGGCCTATGCCCGTGTGCTCGTCCGCAGAGAGGCTCACGTTGGAGCAGATCACGCCATGCCGCGCGAGCGACGCCATCAGCTCGCGGCCGTAGGCGTCGTCTCCCACCTTGCCCACCATGAACGTGTCCGCACCCATCCTGGAGCACATCACGGCCTGGTTGCCGCCCATGCCGCCGGGCGTGGTCAGGAAGTCGCTGCCCACGGCGGTCTCTCCCCTGTGCGGAATGGCGCGACACTTTACGGACATGTCCATGCTCAAGCTACCGAAGACGATGACCTTCTCCATGCTCACTCCTCTACCTCGCCCGCCATCAGGCGGTCGTACATGACCTTATTCGCCGCAAGCTCCTCGGCATCGTCCAGGGGCTCCAGCTCACCACTACCATACTTCCTATCCAGGGCGCGCGCTATCAGGTAATCCGCGACGCCCGGGTTCTTGGGCAGGAGCGGCCCGTGCACGTACGTGCCCACGACGTTCTTGTACAGGCAGCCCTCATAGCCGGATGCGCCGTCGTTGCCGTGACCGTACAGCACCTTGCCCATCGGCTCCACGCCCGGTCCCAGGTGCGTCCGGCCGCCGTGGTTCTCGTAGCCCACGATGGGCTGCGGGCTAATGCGACTCTCCACCGCGATGTTGCCTATCAGCCTAGGCTCGCCCCGGTCCGTGTACAGGTCAACGAGCTCAAGGCCCGGGACCTTCTCGTCCCCCATAAGGTAGCTCTCGCCCAGCAGCTGGTAGCCTCCGCAGACGGCGCCCAGCACGCCGCCGTCCTCCACGTACGCCTTCAGCTCCGCCTGCTCCGCCAGGAGCTTGTCGCACACGATCCTCTGCTCGCGGTCAGAGCCTCCGCCAATGAAGACGATGTCCACGCCCGAGAAGGACGGACGGTCGTCCACGTGAACCTCCATCACCTGCGGCTCTATGCCACGCCAGGCCATGCGGCTCTTGAGGACGAGAATGTTTCCCGAGTCGCCGTACAGGTTCAAAAGCTCTGGGTACAGGTGGGCGATTCGCAGGGTCCTGCCGCTAGTCATGGCGCTCACCCATCCTCTCGAGCTCGGCCTTCGCCGGCCAGAGCGCGCTGTAGTTCGTGAGCACGTACAGCGGGCACGCCAGGTCCATGTCGCCCACACGCCCAAGCGCGTCGCCCACGCTGCCCGCGATGTCCGCCTTGATGCCGGCGTACTTCAGGCGCACCTGCACGTCGTTCGCGCGGTGGCCACCGCAGACCACGCGGATGTGCTCCGCGGCCAGCCGCTCGAAGTCCACGTCCCAGATCCAGCTGATGTCCTTGCCGTCGTTGAAGTCGTCGTTTATCACGAAGTAGGCCGCCTTCTCGCGGTTGTCCGCAAGCAGCAGCGATATGTTCTGGTTGAAGCCGGTGGGGTTCTTCGCGAGGTTCAGCACCACCTCGCGGCCGCCCACCTCAAAGTGCTGCAGGCGCCCGTTCTTGGGGTGGTAGCCGTCAAGCGTCCGCTGAAACTGCTCGCCCGTCACGCCCGCAAGCGACGCCGCGGCAAACGCGGCCAGCAGGTTGTATGCCATGTACACGCCGCCAAAGCCCGCCTTGAGGTGGACCTTGCCGTCAAGCCCCAGGCCCTCCACGTCGAACGAGACGCCCGTGCGGTCCACGCGCACGCCCGTCGCCCTGAAGTCCAGCGCCGGACGCGCGAAGTCGCCGTTCGGGCAGCGGAACTTGCCCAGCTGCGCGTACGAGCGCCACTCGTACTCGAGCTCGGCGCCGCATACCTGGCAGAAGCGCGCCTCCGGCACGCGGTCCGCCGGCAGATGCAGGTCCTCGTCCACGCCAAACGTCAGCACCTTCGTACCGCCTTGTGCCGCGCGCCGAGCGACGCCCATGCTCAGCGGATCGTCACCGCACGCCAGAAGCGTCGTCTCCGGGGAAGACTCCAGCGCCCGCACGATGGTGTCCTGCACGTGGTCGATCTCTCCCGCGCGGTCCAGCTGGTCGCGGAACAGGTTCAGCAGCACCAGGTAGCGCGGACGCAGGTTCGGCAATATGTGCACCGTGGAAAGCTCGTCCGCCTCCATCACGGCCCAGTCCGCACACTTCCCGGGGAGAAGTGCAGACGTCACGCCTGCGGCCATGTTCGCGCCCGCGCGGTTGCACAGCACGGTGTTGCCGGCCGCCTCGATGGAGGATGCCAGCACGTTGTTCGTGGTGGTCTTGCCGTTCGTCCCGCATACCACGATGGCGCCCTTGCGAAGCTTGTGCGAGAGCTCGCCCATCAGGTTTGGGTCGATGCCCAGGGCAATGCGCCCCGGTAGCTGCGATGCGCTGCGGTGCAGGACGCTGCTCAACCCCCAGTGGACAATCCGTCCCGCACCCACGGCAACGGCCGACCTTGCCCCCACGGCTACTCCGCCGCCTCGTCGCCGGCGGCGTTTGCGGCCTCGGCGGCCTCCGCCAGGGCCTTGTCCTCGGCAACCTTCTCGGCCTTGTTGCGCGCGGAGACCTCGTCGGCCGTCAGCACGTCCTCGATGCGCAGGTTCACGCCCGCAACGGAAAGTCCCGTCATGCCCGTGACGTTCTTCACGACGGCCTTCTTCACGTCCTCGAACACCTGCGGGGCGTACGCGCCGTACTCAATAAGAACGCTGATGTTCACGCGCACGGACGCGTCCGGCGTCACCTCCACGCTCACGCCCTTGCGCGAGTCGCTCACGCCAATCACGTCCTGCACGCGGTTGAGCCAGCCGCCCTTCATGCCGATGACGCCTGGCACGTCGTGCATCGCGATGGCCACGATCTTCTCGATCACGCCGTTGCTGAACGTGAGGGAGTCCTCGCCGTCCAGGTCCTCCTCGGCCGCGGCCTCCGCCTGCTCCTGGGCGGCGTCCTGGCTCGCCTCCACGCTCGCCACGATGGTCTCGGGCTCCTCGCCGGCCTCCGGCGTCGCCCCCTCGGCAGAGCCATCGTCTTCGGTCGTGGCGTCCACCGCCGAATCGTCAATCGTCTCGTAGTCAGCCACGGCGGCGTCCTCCGCGGACTTCGCCTCGCCAAACTCCCTGGAATTCCTCTTGTTGGACATTGCCCTCTCCTCTTGGACGGGTCGTTCCGTATCGGTCGCCGGCGCGCGCCGGTCTCGGTCTTTGCTACTCGCCGCCGTTGCCAAAGAACTTGCGGACGGCTTTCACCACAATCGGGTTTCCGTCCAGGTACTGCCCAATGGCCACGCCCACCAGCACGCACAGCAGCACAAAGAGCGTCCGCAAAAAGCCGATGGCAAACACCAGCACCGCAACGACCAGGCCGCAGATGCCCCCGAACACAGCGTTCTCGTGCCCGGGAAAGTTGCTCGAAAGCCATGCCGCGGTCGCCTCGCGCGCATGCGAGAAGGGATTGCCCCCTTTGCCGCCGGTCCCTCCGTTGGCGGCGCTTCCGCCTGCGGTTGCCTCGCTGGCACGCTCGTCCTTCTCGCCCTCTATCGTGAGCCTGGGCTTGGTGTCCGTCATGCTCTACTCCTCCCCCGTGGTCTCGCTGTCCCTGCCGGCATAGCGGGCCATGGGAACCGTGATCTCGGATCCCTCGACTTCCAGCGCATCGTTGTTAGATTTCGCATCGCCCTCAGCCGGAGCTGACGCCGGCGTCGACGGCGTTGCGTCGGACGCAGCATCCGTACCGTCGCCCGCAGCCTCCGGCTCCTTCTCGGCAGCGCCATCCGCCGGCGAATCAGCCGCCGCCGTCGCAGCCTCGACAGGACCGTCGTCGCCACTTGAGTCGGCAGCCACGGTTGTGGCCGTGTAATCAACGGTGCTCGGAGAGCTCACAGCCAGGTCGCTAGCCGCAAACGTGTAGTCGTCGGCCGGGGCCGAGGTCGGTGCGTACTCCGCGGCATTCAGGAACTCCAGGTCCACGCTGTCCACGTTGTCGCCGCACACGGTCGTGAGGCCGGCAACCAAGCGGTCGTGCAGGTCCTTGCCCGCTACCACGGTGTCCACCGTCATCTGTGGCTGCACGCGGGCAGCCACGCGAACGTGCCCACGCTTCTTGGCCCAGACGCTCACGCGCTTGGCAACGTAGGCGCCGTCCTCCTCGATCACGTGCGTCGCCTGCGACGCGATGGCGTCACGCGTCACGGTGATCTGGTCGCCGCCCTCCTTCGCCACGATGACGGTCTTGCGGTTGCGCTTGAAGATGGACCTCAGCAGGCAAATCAGGCACCCCAGGGCCGTGACCAGCACCAGCGCCTCAACGGCGATGTAGTACTCGTCCACCCCCAAGAGGGCCGTGGCCTCGCTGGTCCACGGGCCAAACCACGGCAGGACCAAGGCCGCCAGGGCCAGAAGTCCGGCCAGGCCAAACACAAACAGGCAGAGCCGCTTGAAGAATCCCATAAGACACCTTCCGCACGTACGCCACCCGGCCAATCGAGTCGCTTCCTAGTAGGATACCCCAATGCGGCGCACGCAAGCCAACCCCGTTGGGGCGCGACGGCTATCGGAGACGTTGGAAAGGCTTGGGGAGCCCGCCCATTAGAAAACCCTAGCGAACAGCTTGCAAACTGCCCTTTCCGCAAATTTGACGACGAAGGACATCACAAACGTCAAAGCAAGTGCAGACGCGACGATGAAAAGACGGCCATGGCCAGGGAAGGCAAAGTAACAGAACCAGATGCACAGTTGGTGCACCATATAAAACTCAAGCTCAATCCTCGCCAGATGCAAAAATGGCGCAGACGAGAAGAGCGAACTAACTCCTCCTCGGCAGAAAACGAACACGATAACAACTGATACAGCGCAAAGCATTCCGAACGTCCTGCTTACTACGAGCTTCGTAGTAAGCAAAACCTGAATGACGTACAGCAAAAGGACAGCAAGCTCTACCGCGGTCTGCAATGCCTTCCCGCCCATTGCGACAGAGGTGCCTTCTCGTTCATTCCAATCAAGTGCCAGACAGCCACATACATATGCAATGAAATAATCAAGGAGCCTGACGGGCGGGAACGTGTGGGTAGAAATAGTAAGTGCGCCATGTCCCACCGCAAAATCAATCGTGAGCCTCAAAAGGACACAGGATACAAGGAGAAGCCACACGGCGCGATTGCTGCCCTTAGCTTTCCTTTTGACTCTCTCCACCACGTACGACATGAATGGCGTGAACGCATAGCAAATAAGGAGGTCACAAAGGAACCAAGACGCTCCATTAAACGCGAACATTGTGCGTGCGTCCCAGACCTGAAGCATGAAGAGCGATAAAATCGCAACTATCTTGTATTTGGCCGCATTCCAAGCAGAGGCACCAAGTTGCCCAAGTAATAGCGCGAGGACAAAGGTCACTAGGTACACGGGATACATCTTTTTGAACTTCTTTACGAAGTTGTCAAACGACTCTCCAAGTGTGTATTCATACTTACCAAAGTGTCGGATTGCCTCAAGAACGCCCGAGCACGCAAAGAAGAACTCACACATCCGGCTACCAAGGTCGGGAGTTGTAAAGAAACCAAAATGCCAAACAAAAATCATGGCAAGGGCAACTACTTTGAGCCCCGCAAGCGAGTTTACTCTTGCACGCCGAATGTCTACCTGTTCTACTGCCGACATGAATGTCCTCCGCACGACACGCTACGTACAAGCTTCTCTGCTAGTCGGAAACCTGCTCCATTACGTTAACGCCATCACCAAAGTCGAGAACGACTGGCAGGTGCGTATAGCGTTCATCCTCAGGAGGCAGCGACATATAGTCACCGTAAAGGTTTTTAAGGTACGCATCACAATCGTGCGGAGCCTTGAGAGTGAGCCCATCGAAGTCAATGTCGCGGACAGGGAACAGAACGTCGGTCTTATACTTAACTCTCGTCGCATAGCACGCATCGACCCACTCGTCCCCTGGATGCGATGTGTCGAGCGCACGGTCAAAGTACCTGTGCATCATCTGTGGCGTCCACAGCTGGGCCACGGTCTTGTGGGCAATTTTGCAGCCGAGAGCAAACACGTCGTGCAGTGGGCCTTTGGGCACCTTAGGAGTCTCGAGGTAATGGAGGTACATCATGCGCTCCCACCGCGTCGCCTCACGACGCTGCGACTCGGCGACCATGGGGTTCTCGTCCAACACCCGATAGGGGAAGATGTCCACAAATATGCACTGATCCACGCCGGACTGGAGGGCAAGCTCGTCCACGAACCTCGTACCATCGCGGTAGACCTTGGGCCAGAAGGAACAGTAGCCCGGAGTGTTGCTCCAGTCGTGGAACGAATAGCCCTCGGGCAGCTCCGTCTTGGCAAGCTCGCAGAACCTGTTGAAGTCATCGTACGGCATGCCCACATCGGCATCGTCGTCCCACGGGATGAAGCCTCCATGCCGCACGGCGCCCAACGTCGTGCCCGCATCGATAAAGTACGTGAGCCCATGCTTCCTGCAGAGCTCGTCAATCACCCTAAGAATCCCGCGCTCCTCTTCCTGCAGTCGGCTGAGCGCATCGCTGGGATATGGTCCCGTAGACATGTCTTCCCCCACAGTCACCCTCGTCAAATAAGAACTACCAAGCCTGAAACGCTTCCCATAAGGCAATCAAACTCCGCACGCCTCAATGGTCTTGCGTGCAGTCTCTTCCCACGAGAAGACGTGCTCGACCCGTTTACGCACGTTCGCACCCTGTTCCTTAAGTACATCACGATTATCCAGGTACCAGTCAAGCACCTCCTCGCAAACGGTCGTTGACCCGTCATCCAACACAATGCCATAGGAATCTGAAGGGATGACCTCGCGCGCTCCCCCGACATCGAAGACTAGGGATGGCGTACCCTCGGCGGATGCTTCCAGCAGGGACGTTGGCAGGCCTTCTGACTTGCTCGGAAGGATGTGCAGGTCGCTCTGGCCAAATAACGCCGCAACGTCAGGACGTCCCAGCCTACCGAGGACGCTTGCGTATTCCGGCGCATGCTGCTTGAGGGCCTTGAAGTCGGGGCCATCACCGGCAATGGCAAAGTGAATCCTCTTGCCGCGCCGCTCGAACCTGCGAGCCAGCTCGGTCACGACCTCGACCCCCTTACCGTTTGCGATCCTCCCCACAAAGCAGACGAGAAGGACGTCAGGTCCAATCCCGAGCTCTGCCCTGAAGTCCCTGCGGGAGGCCTGCTTGCGAAACTCCTCCGCCTCGATCGCGTTGTGAATGACCCCATCGGCAATGATGCCAAAGGTCCTTAGCCACTCCGCACTCTTCTCGGACACGCCATAGAACTTCGGCGAGTACGAGCGAATCTTCCTTGTGATTGCCTTCTCGTACGCATGAACAACGGAATCCAATACGGGAACGCCGAACCCGATGTAGGAGGAGCCATGGTCCAGAACCACGGGTGTGATACCCAGATTGCGGGCGAAGCGTACGCCCATAAGAGAGAGCCCATACAAACGGGTATTCACGAACACCCCATCGGGCTTCGCCTTAGCGACCTCGCCCAGTAGCGCCCTCGTCGCCTCCCCGTCCCTCACGACGGGGAACCTTCCATCCAGCAGCTGGGATGACGGGAGACGGAACACCTCGAAACCGCCGGTATCGACCTCATGCTCCGGCGCGTCCCCATAGGCTGACGTGACCACGATGACATGTACGCCCATTCGCTCCAACGCGGAGGAGAGTTCCTTCGTGAAGTTCTCCACGCCACCCATGTGAGGCAGGTACTGGGCGGAGAAAATCGCTAACGTCCGCCTGCGAAGCTCGCCCATCAGCAGCCCTTCCCGTCGCACTTCCACTGGTCGATCATCCTGGAATACATATCCATCAGGCCGATCTTGGGCGACCAGCCAAGGGAGCGTGCCGCCGTGGTGTCGAGCCTAAGAAGGTCGCCCTTGCGAAAGCGCTTCGCAGCCTCCGTGTCGACCTTGACCTCCACGTGTGTGCAACCGTCACCAAAGCGGTCAGCCACCTGCTCCGCCATCTCTCTGATGGAGCAGATAGTATCGTCGTTAGCGACATTGTATGCCCTGCCTGGCTCGCCCTTGGTAAGCACGGTGAGGAGTCCCGTCGCCGCATCGCCAGTAGAGAGGTACATGTTTCTCTTCTCGCCCGTCGTTAGTAGCGTGATGTCCTTGCCCTCCACGCAGTCGCGCGCGAACTCCGCAAAGACACGCCTGTCATCGTACGCGACGCCGGGACCGAAGGTCTGAGCAAGACGCGCTACCGTGGCGGAGACCCCAAATTCGGATGCATATGCCGCCACCAGAGCTTCATCAAGCCTCTTGGCTTCAGGATAAGAGTTCCTGACGCTCATCGCATCGAGGAAGCCACCCTGGTCCTCCGCGATCGGGTCCTCGGACTTGTACTGGCCATAGACCTCCATGGTCGAGAGGACGAGCACCCGAGCGCCGACGTGGCGGGCATACTCGAGCATCGAACGCGCACCATTTGTGGTGGTCTCGATTACCTCGATCGGGTGCTCGATGAAAGAAGCACTGTCCGTCATGTTTGCACAGTGGATGACGTAGTCCGCCTTGGGGTAGCCCTCCGTGCTGGGAGCCGAGGCATCCCAGTGCAGGATGGTGACGTCACCGCCCTCGCCGAACATGGACGTGGCACGCGCCTCATTGCGGACGAGCGCGAGAATCTTGACACTCCTCGCCGGATCCGCAGCGAGCTCGTTGTGCGCCATGAGAGAAAGCACGAGCGTCTTGCCTATAAGGCCCGTTGCTCCCGTAATCGCAACCGTCTTACCCTCGAGCTCGCCCCAAGGAACGTCGTCCTGCCTCGCAACCCATTCGGCTCCCTGCCAAAGCGGTGCGTTCTTCTCGACCGTCATTGATTCCTTCCCTCCCACAGCATGCGCATGTCACGTTCGTCGACGAAAGACTTGAAGGCGAAGTAGTCCGTCGGAGTCGTGACCTTGATGTTCTCTGCCGGACCGAGGACCGTGAAGATGTCGTAACCGTAGTAGGACATTAGGCTGACGGAGTCTACGAAGTCGCGCTTCTCATCGCGAGCACGCAGATGCGCACGATAGAGCTCGTTCGTAAAGAAGCCTTGTGGGGCACGCGCTAAGAAGCACCTCGATCGGTCCTCAACCTTGACGACCTTGCCATCCTCGTCCTGCACGATGACAGTCTCGACACACGGAGCAGTCGTGGCGACGCAGTGATGCTCTATGGTCGCGTCAATGCAGTCCGAGATAGTGTCTGCGTTGATGAGCGGTCGAACGCCGTCATGTACCAACACTATGGCGCCTTCATCCTCGGGATGGTGCGAGTGTATCTCCTCGAGCGCGTTAAGCCGGCTTTCGAAGCCTGTCTTTCCACCGGGCACGATGGTAATGGGTGTCCTATACCCCTGCCGGCGGACGATCTCCTCCAGATAGTCAATCCAATCGGGCAGGCAGGCCACCGTGATGCCCGTCACCCTTTCGCACTGCTCGAAGTGGTCGAGCGTATAGGCGATGATGGGCTTCCCGCCCAGCTCCAGGAACTGCTTGGGGCGCGAACCTGCACCCATGCGTCGACCAACTCCGCCGGCGAATATGAGCGCATCCACGGTCCTATCGTCTGCCATGTAGAATCCTCCGCGACAAAGTCGAATAGTCACCGCGTCTAGCCTAACACGAATGTCCCCAATGCACTTCTTATGCACGACGCTCACCGGTTGGGTAGCCTTAAGACCAGAGCCCCACTACTGAAGCGCAACCCAAGAGTTCCGAGAGCCATAGAAAAGGTCTAAGTCGAGGTCTCCCTCGTATCCGTTGACCCTTCCGGTGGCGGAATACTGGAAGATGAGGGGCTTTGCCCAAGCGCCAAATGAATAGCTGTCTGTCCACGGGTTCGACTGATACCCCGTAGTGTTGTTGCTTGCATACTGTGCAACCCATAACGGATAACTAGTGGCAACGGAGCTCCAGTCGCACATTCTTGTGGTGCTCTTGCTCATGTATATAAGGGGCTTCGCTTCCATAAGCTCGGCAATCCTATCCAGGAACCTCTTGCACCACTGCACGTCAAAGCCAGTACCAAAGAGCTTGTTGTCCTCGCCCTCCCAATCGAGAGCCACCACGGCTCTTCCCTTGTAGGCTTTGATAGCGTTGTAGAAGTACTCGGCCTCCTTTATAGGATCCCCGCCTTCGGCGTAGTGATAGAAACCAAGGAGCCTCCCACTTGCGAGCGTCTTGTCTCCCCATGCAGCATAGTCGTATCCCTTTGAAGGAAGCTGGTTCTTGTACCAGGTGCCCTGCGTCGCCTTGATGAACACGAAGTCCGCCGATACGTTGGCGACATCAATTCCGGCTTGGTGAGAAGCGATGTCGATTCCATTCAAAAGGTCTCGGTAGGCAAAAGGCTTGATCGTGGAGCCCGGTGCCGACGAGCCCTTCAGCTTAACGACAACCTGAATCGCCTCTATGGCATTCGATCTGATTTCAGTGCCGGCATCACAGCCGTTCCTCGTCCAGCCAAGCCATCCCATGTTGGAAACATGTACGCGGTACCACACGTCACAGTACTTTGCGGCAGCACCTGTCAGCGAGAAGCGAACGGCCCTGAGCGCAGAGCTTGGTGCACCGGCATCGCCTCCATCTGATACGGCACTCGACCAGTTCGCACCATCCGTCGATACCTGGTACTTGATACCACCATAGGAAGAAGGAGAGGAGAGCTGTGCGCGGAGTCGACCGATGGATAGCGACTTTCCCGTTGTGCCAGAGACCTCACCATCCTTGACCTTAGCCTGCCAGTCACCCACGACAGAGCTCGTCGCATAGGTGACTTCCGGTGCATAGATGGATGGGTAGGAAGCCTTCTCGCCTTCGCCAGACGGTGCAGGCGAGCCCTTCTTCACCAGCTTCATCTGGACAGCCTCGATGCGCCTCCCGAGCCCAACGGTACCGGCCGTCTCACCATTCTTGGCCCAGGCCATCCAGCCAATGTCCGAAACATGCACCCTGTAGTACACGTCGTAGCTCGAAGCAATGGCACCGGTAAGCTGGACTTCCAGCGCCTCCATCCTCAAGCCTCGGCCTTCGGTACCAGCAATGGCACCGCCTTTCTCCCAGCTCTGCCATCCGATGTTCTGAACATGAGCCCTGTATTGGAGCCCTCCGCTAACGCCTGCGACACTCGCCCTCAGCGCCTCGAGCCTCAGGGACCGCCCCTGAGTCCCGGCCATGTTTCCGTCATTGGACTCGGCCTGCCAGCCAACGCTTTGGACATGGGCTTGATAGCGAATGGTCGGGCTCGAATACGTGGCGTTGGCAAGCTTCGAATATGCAACACCGTCCCCCGTGGGAATCGCTTGCCCGTGCTTAACCAGGAGAACCTGAACCGCCTCGACGCGAAGGCCCCTGCCGGTCGTCCCCGACGTCGCGCCATTCTTCGACCAGGAAGTCCAGCCGACGTTCTGCACGTGGGTGCGATAGTAGACGTCATAGTTGGCTGACGCAGCACCCGTCAGCTCGACCTGCAACGCCTCCACACGTAGGCCCCTGCCCGTCGTGCCGCAATCCTCCCCATCTGCATGCCAGCCCTGCCAGCCAACGTTCTGTACGTGGGCACGGTATCGTATACCGCCATTCACGCCCGCCACCTTGAGCGAAAGTGCCTCGACCCTCAGTCCGCGGCCCGTGGTGCCCGCTGTTTCTCCGTCCGAGACGTATCGCTGCCAGCCTATATTCTGTACATGCGCACGATAGCTAACCGACGCCGTCGTGGCACTTGACGCAGACGGCCTCGCGGCAGGCAACCCCGTACTCGCCAACGCCGACGAATCAACGGAATCCTCTGGGTTCGCCTGATTGGCCTCCATAGCGTCTCCGACATTATTAAAACCGACGTAGGCTGCCTTCTCCTGTCCAGAGAAGAACGTGGCAAGCTCGTTTCCCTCGCCCTTCTCCACGATAACGACCTCGAGGTCGTCCACCACCGCACCGTCCGTCTCGCACCCAGCGACATCCTCGCCTGCGCACCACCCGAGCCATCCGCTTCCTGCAACATGCACCCTATAGGCAATCGCATACTCGCCCGTGTCATCCGAGGCGAGCCTCAGGCGCACGCACTGCACCGGTGCATCACCGTCAGACACCCGCCTCTGCTCGGCGTTGCCCTTCGACCAACCAGTCCAATCCGAGCTTCTTGTCTTGATGCTGAATTCGATCTTGTCGCAATCCGCCCCGTTAAACTCAATGTATGAGAAAGGCATACCATCCGACTCGGCAGCATCGTCGCCAACCGCATCGAGTTCCGAAGCGCCAGAAACGGTCTCAACCTTCCGCCAATCCTGTTCTTCGTTCACCGCACCAGTAGCCGGCGCGTCCTTCTCCAACCTGAAGGTGATGTCCGCAACGTCACGCGCAGAGGCAGAAGGAGTCTCCTCGCCGTAGGCACTAATGGCGCACAAAGCGCATGCAGCCGCCAACAAGGTAGATACCAACGGCACAAGCGCCAGCGATTTAAAACGTCCTTTTGCAATGGCCCACATGAAGCGTCCCCTTTCGCGCCCTAGACGTCAATGCGGCCACACGCTCGGGCCATTGCGGACGTCAGTCGAGTTTTCCCACATGATACCGTGCCGCATCGTTACCATCGGTCTCCGGCACCATGACAACATCGCCGTCTTCAGAAATCGCTGGTCTCGAATAGCCCTTCGCAGTTCCTAGGTACAATGTCTTCCCATCCGACCAGCGGTACGCGTACATGCCCGCGTTCTCGCCCTGAGACCCGCTCCCCCACACGAACCACCTGTCGTTCATCGAGGCAACGACGCTCCCCGAGGGTATCGCGAGCCAGATAACTGGCTTCTCGAAGTCTCCGGACCAGAGCCCCACATACGTCTGACTAGACGCGCTCGCGGGTGAGAAGGACACGGCCTTGTAGTTGCCGGACGCCCATACGCCCGTCACTCCCCACTGATCAGATCCGCTCTTTACAGTAAGCCTCGTCTTCGCGGCGGTCAGTGAGCCGTTTCTCGCACTGCACACCTTCGCGTAGTGGCCGTCGGACACCCTAGACGTCGCGAACAAGACGCCGCCGGAGACTGCGGCGGGAAAGCTCCCCTCCCCCAACTTCTGCACGTCCCTGCCGTCCACGGGCATCGCGAGGACGTCGCACTCCCAAGAGGAGTCACCAGCCAGCACGTTGGACGCAAAGAACGCGTAGTCGTCGTTTACCGTGGGGACGACCTCCCCAACGATGCTCGGAGTGTCGTTGCGTCCGTTGACGCTCTCTGCGCTCGCAAGGACGCGAACCTCGTTGTCCTTCGCGCTCCAGCGACTAATCTGCCAGTCATCCACCCCAAACGCGTTCGAATCGTTCACGCGCGCAGAGCGCCAGACAATCTGCTTGGAATTGCCCGTACCGTCCTGAGGCTCAAAGTATCCGTCCCCAGAGGCAGCGGAGGCGCTACCCAGTCTCTTGCCACCAGAAGTGCCGATCAACGCGGGCGCGTAGGAAAGGAGGTTGTCTGGGTCGTCCGTAAACGAGCCAAACACGGTGGACCCATCTATCGGGAACGACCCAATCTCGCGGTAGTCGCCACCGAACGTCCATTCGTCGGCAAGCGATGCCTTTGTCTCGCCCTCCTTCACCTTCACAACTGGCGCGTTCGAGCTTACTCCCGTCAGACTGAACGGGAGCCCGCTCCCCGCAGGTTCTCCCGACGAGTTGCCGTCATCGGTTTTGGGACTCACTGTCTCGACCTTGGCCTCGCCCTTGGAACCCGATTCCCTCGACTCCCCATTCGTCCTTTGCCAAAGCACAAATAGCACGATGCCCAACAGCACCAGAGCCAGCAAGGTTAGGCCGATTACGATGGCTGCTTTTCTCGCACCAGGCTTCCCTGCAGACGAGGAACCGTTCGCAACGCCTTCTGCCCTAGCATCTCGCCTGAAGTGACTCGCCATGTTCTATCGCCTTACCTCGAGGTGTAGATGCCGATGTGCTGCCTGCCGTCGCGGATGTACTCCTGCGCCAGGTAGGTGTTCGTGAACGTGCGCAGGCTGGGATACCAGAAGTGAGGTGACGCGCCTGCGTAGAGCGAGCAGGCTGGGTCTGCGAAGTAGACCTGGTCCGTCGCCTCGTTGTACCCGTCGACGACCATGATGTGCGAGAAGGTCGTGTTTCCGTGTCCGTTGAAGTGAGGACCACCCCTACGCTCCTGCTCGTCCACGCACGTTGCATAGCCCGTCGAATACGACTTCAAGACCGAGGACCTCACCGTGGCATAGCTTGGCGTGTGATACGTGGTGTACACGCTCCTTCCCAGCCAGCTGTTCATGCCCTTCTCGAACATGCGGTCGGAAAAGCTCGTGTAGCCGTAAGACCTCGTACGCATGTACGTGGCGACGTTCTCTATCGAGAGTGACGTACCAGTTTTCGAGTGCCATGCGCCCACGTTGCTGAGCACCATATAACCCGACGTAGGACCACAGAAGAAGCCATTTGGTTGCCCCACGGCACGTATGTTGTGGAAGTGCACCCGCGACTTTGCCTTGGTGACATAAGGGCTTCCAGTGGAACCAGGGGCAGGCGCACCCTTGGAAAGCACCTTCACCTCGAAGGCCTCGACCCGATAGCCAATGCCAGTCGAACCCGCCACTGCACCGTTTTTTGTCCAACCAAGCCATCCATAATCCTGCACGTAAGCGCGATACCACACGTCATAGTACTTGGCCATGTCGCCCGTGAGCGTGACCTTTAGAGCCTCGACGCGCTTGGCCTGACCGACGGTGCCTGCGATTCCGTTGTTGGAGACGGCGCCCATCCAGCCCTTGTCCTGAACATGGGCGGAATAGCTGATGCCTCCCGTGACGCCGTCCGACCTAACCGACACCTTGAAGGCCTCCACGCGAAGGCTCCTACCCGTCGTACCAGCCAGCTGCCCGTCCGTCGAGTCATTCTGCCACCCAATGTTCTGCACATGGGCGGTATAGGTGACACGTGCGGGCCCAAAGGAGGCTAGCGACCATTTGCCATTCGCCGAGGGCGCAGCAGAGTCCTTCGGACGCAATGCCACCTGGATTGCCTCGACGCGCTTGGAGAGCCCCGTCGTACCCGCGACCCCGTCGTCCTTGGTCCAAGCAAGCCACCCGTAGTCTTGTACGTGCGCTCTGTACCAGACGTCATACTTCTGCTCAATGGGTCCCGACAGCTTGACTTTCACGGCCTCGATTCGAAGCCCCCTGCTCGTCGTGCCTGCGTTCCCGCCATCACGTACGTAGTTCTGCCACCCGACGTTCTGGACATGCGCGCAGTACTCGATGTGGCTGCCATCCCCCTCCGGGCACATGGTGCCCTCAAGGCTGAGTGAGAACGTCTCGAGCCTCTTGCTCTTGCCCGTTAAACCAAGAGTCGGCACATCATCCCTGACGGGAGAGGTCCAGCCCGCATCCTGCACGTGCGCACGCCCCATTACCGCAGCTTCCCGCTTCTCGACGAGTTGGACCTCAACCGCCTCGATCCTGAGGGACTTACCCTCAGTGCCAGCAACCTCGCCGTTGTAGCTCCATGCGGTCCAGCCCACGTTCTGTACGTGCACGCGATAGCGAACGTCGTACTGCTTGGCAACGTCCCCGGTCAGGCGGATACGGATCGCCTCCACACGAAGAGACCGTCCCGTCGTGCCGGAGAGGGTCCCATCCTTGGTCCAAGACTGCCACCCGATGTTCTGAACGTGAGCACAGTACTCGATTGATCCGGAAAGGGCACTACCCAGCTTGATTTGGAGAGCCTCAACTCGAAGCGCCCTTCCCGTCGTACCCGATAGCGCCCCGTCCTTTGTCCAATCCTGCCAACCGATTGACTGGACGTGGGCACGATAGTTCACGAGCCCGGCAATCTGGGTATCGTCTTCCGCAGACTCTTCGCCTTCGGACGGCGTTGACGTATTGGAAGCGTCTCCGGGAACAGCTGATGTGATACTTGGAGTATCTTCGGAGTCAGGCACGTCCTTCTTACTATCAGTCGCCTCGTCGGTCTTTGATTCTCCGACGTTATCGCCGTCTTTGGATTGATTGCTTTCCGCAGTCTCAGCGACCTGAGTATTCGAAACCTCCCGCGAGTCATCAGAACCCGCAGCAAGAGCACATACGTGACCCAGGCAGAGCACCAAGAGCGCTCCGCACAGGATTGAAACAATGCGTTTCCCCATCTGATTACCCTCCAACACGTTTGGGCCCCTCAATCGAGTGCGGGGGGGCATGCAATACGCATGCTCCCCGATGTGGCTAGTTATAGACGACGATTGTTGACCCAGTCGGGATGTTGTCGTGTATCCACTTTGCCTTGTTGATGTTCAGGCGGACACATCCCTGGGAGATGTGCATTCCCAGCCTACCGTCCAATATGGCTTTGGTCCCTCGTCTGTACAACACCGAATGGAACAGATAGTCTCCGTATATCTGCGTGTAGTAGTAGCACGTGTGGTCTCCTCCGCTGAACGAGTACCCCTTCGCCCCGACGCTGAAGACGCCATGGATGGTCGGAGTGCCAGGACCACCGTCCGAACACATGAAGTAGTCGTATAGACGCCAGCCGCTTCCCGAACGCGTGAAAACACCGACCCTACACGCACCATAGTTCACCATGAGCAGCCAGTTTGTCCTGCTGCCATAGTGCTGCGCTCTATAGTACATGTCGGCATCTGCCATGAACAGTCCGGGGTCATTGGTGAAGGAGCGCCACGTGGGGCCCGGTGCCGAAGCCCCCTTCGGCCTCACTTGGATCTGGACTGCCTCGACGCGGGCGGAGCAGCCAGACGTCCCGGCATAGCCACCGTTCCTAGTCCAGCCCATCCAGCCCAGCTTCTCTACATGCACGCGATACCAGACGTCACAAGTTTGGGCCATGCTGCCGGTCAGGCGCAGACGGATGGCTTCGACGCGCCTGCTCTGCTTTTCCGTCCCGGCAATAGCCCCCTCAGACTTCCAGCCCTGCCAGCCGATTCCCTGCACGTGTGCAGACAGCTGGACCTCTCCCGTCTGACCAACGCCGGTGCCCTCAGCGCGCTTCACGCGCAGTGCCTCGACCCGCAGTCCCCTTCCGGTCGTACCGGCGACAGCACCAGAGTTGACCCAACCCTGCCAGCCGATGCTCTGGACGTGCGTCTGGTACGTTATCGTCGGAGCCGACACATAAGGACGGTTTACATCGCCAGGAGCAGTCGACCCTTTTGCCGTAAGGCTGAACTGCACGGCCTCGACGCGCAGGCCGAGCCCCGTGGTCCCCGCAATCACGCCATCACTCGTCGTGTCGCCCGCCTTAGCCCAGCCAAGCCAGCCAAGGTTCTGGACGTGCACGCGATACCAGAGGTCATGCGTCTGAGCAGCCTCGCCCGTAAGCCTCGCCCTAATAGCCTCCACACGCTTCGAGCGGCCAGTCGTACCCGAGATGCTACCGTCGGAGGTCTGAACATACCCCTGCCAGCCATAATCCTGAACGTGGGAGCTTATCTCGACGGCTCCGTTGACGCCCGATAGGCGAACGTCCAGGGCCTCGACAGCAAGACCCATGCCCGTGGCTCCGGCAGTCTTTCCGTCCTTGAACCAGCCCTGCCACCCGATGTTCTGGACGTGAGCGCGGTACGACACGGAAGGCTGAGCTGCTTGCCCGGTCTCGGAGGCATCGCCCGTGGGCCCTGGGGCGGATGCCCCCTTCGCAACAAGCGTCACCTGGACGGCCTCGACGCGCTTCCCAAGCCCCGTTGTTCCTGCAACCGCACCGTCCTTGGTCCAACCCATCCATCCCTTGTCCTGGACGTGCACGCGGTACCACACGTCATAACGGGAGGACACGGGCCCTTCGAGCCCAATCTTCAACGCCTCGATACGGAGCCCCTTGCCCGTTGTGCCGGCAACGGCAAAGCCATCCTCGCTGTCGGAGCTCCTCGACCATTCCTGCCATCCGATGTTCTGGACATGCGCGCTGACGTTGATAGATGAGCCATCTGTCATCTTGCCAAGCGATAGTCTCAGAGCCTCGACGCGCAGCCCCCTGCCAGTGGTTCCGGCAACGGAGCAGTCAGATACAGCGGCCTGCCAACCGATGTTCTGCACGTGAGCGGCATATTTCAGCTCGGGCTCCTGCGTCTCGGGAGTCTCGGATGCCGCATCGTCAGATTCGTCCCCAGAGGCATCTACCTTAGTGTTCCCATTGTCGGAAGTAGCACCTGGTTGTCCTACGCCGGACTGTCCGGCACCAGAGTCCGCAGCGCTTTCTCCGGTCTCTTCCTTTGCTTCGCCCTGGGTCTGGTCCTTCTCCCCCACACTTGACTGGGAGTCGTCTTTTCCAGACTGGGAGGCGTCGCTTGTGGACGAGCTGCCCACCGATTGCGTCGTGCTCGCCTCTTCCCCGGCGGCACCATTCAACACCTCGGCAAGTGCGGGCGTCGGAACCAATGCACCGCACAACGACGCGGACATCAGTACAGATAGAACGAACCTGCTTCTTATACGCATGAGTCCTCCAAACAGGAAGCGCGCTTTTATTCGTTCGCGTAAAAGATTTCACAAACTACACCTAAATGCTACTATTTACCCCAACCTCTGAAAAGAACCTTTGCTCATCGAGTTTTCCACCCAGCCCTGCGCATCCCCGCAGAGCCATACCTTCTGGCGCATGCGTTATAAAAGGAGAAGAACATGAAGACGAGGAGCTCAAGCTACACTCCAAGGCATCTCGCAAAGGACTCGAGGGACACCAGCCGCGTCATCAGGGTCAATGCAGGCATATCTGCACTAGCAGTAACTGCCGGGCTCGCATTTGCGCTCACCTCTGTCGGCACTCCCACAACGGCACTCGCCTCTGACGTGGACGTCTCTGCGTCCAGCGTAGACGCCACGTCAAATGGCGGCACATCAACCCAAGAGACGCCGAACTCGACTGCCACCCAGAGCCCAGCCGCCCCGAGCGTCAATTCCGCAAACGCCCCCGATATCGCCAGTTCGCAAACCTCGCCGGAAGTCCCCTCCGATTCACAAGCGACTCCTACGAACGCATCGGAACCTCAAGTTAACGATCAGCAGGCATCTACCTCCGCCCAGCAGTCCCAGTCGAGCGCCACGGATGACGCGAGTACGGTCGCGACCAGCCCACAGAGCCCGGAAAGCGCACCCTCCGTCCATTGTCAGGCTCACGTGCAGGACAAGGGCTGGCAGGACGAGGTCTCTAGCAGCGCAAACCAAACCGAGGCAGCAACCGCCGGCACCACCGGGCAGGGAAAACGCGTCGAGGCGATCAGGGTCTCGCTCGTCGACGCCAATGGCAACGCAATCCAAAATGCAATCGAGTACAAGGCGCACGTCGCAAACCAGGGCTGGGATGCAAGTTGGTCACGCGACGGGCAAACGGCCGGAACCACGGGAAAGACCCGCGCCATAGAGGCGCTCAAATTTCGTCTGCTAGACGAATACTCCCAGCTTTATGATCTTTTCTATCGCGTTCATATCCAGGACTACGGATGGCTCGACTGGACCTCGAACGGAGACGCCGCTGGCTCCGTTGGCCTTGGTAAGAGAATCGAGGCCCTCCAGCTCCTCCTCAGGTTGAAAGGCTCCAACGAGTCTCCCACCACTGGCGGCAATGCATACATCGAGCACTCTGGGATCTCCATCTCCAGCCACGTGCAGAATGTAGGGTGGCAGCGGAATGCCACCGCTAACGGCCAGACCTCGGGCACAACGGGGAAGGGCCTTCGCATCGAGGCAATCTCCGCCAAACTCGGCAGCGGCTACGATATCGACGGTGGCATCGAGTACAGAACGTACCTGCAGAACAGCGGCTGGAGCAGCTGGGTCGCAAACGGAGCGGTCTCCGGCACCACCGGCAGGGGCCTCAGGGTCGAAGCCGTTCAGTTTGCCTTGCAAGGCGAGATAGCCAACGCCTACGACCTCTACTACCGCGTCCACGTAGCCAACTACGGATGGATGGACTGGGTCCTCGCCGGTACCGATCCAAACTCGATCTCTGGAACGACTGACCTCTCCAAGCGCATCGAGGCAATCCAGCTCTACATGTACAAGAAGGACTCGACGCACAAGCCCAGCTCAGGCATCGGCTACGTCTCCGCAGCCGGCGTGTCCTATTCCGCACAGGAATCAAACGGTACATGGAAGGATTCCGCAAATGGAAGAGTTGCAGGTACGACGGGCAAGAGTATCCCGCTCGTTGCGATGAGAGCCACCCTCGATCCTGGCGAAAATGATATCACCGGGGGTATCACCTACTCCGTCCACCTCGCAAACATCGGATGGGTCGATGGGCAGTCCAACGGAGCCGTTGCCGGCAAATCCTTGTCCACAAACAACATCCAGGGCGTGAGGATCTCCCTCAGCGGCACCCTCGCGCGCTTCTTCGATGTGTACTATCGCGTGCACTCTCACAACCTCGGTTGGCTCGGTTGGGCAAAGGACGGCTCCTCGGCCGGTACCTCCGGGCTCAATCTTCCCGCAGAGGCGTTCGAAATCACGCTCGTGCCCAAGGGCAACGCCGCTCCCGGCAATACGTCCCTCGCCTTCTATAGTGAGAAAACCTACTACGGACAGCCGACCTCAACCATGAACGCAAGCCAAGCCCGAGTCCGCAACTCGGCCTTCAGTACCCCCGCCACGCCCGGCGGATATTGCGCGATGTGGGTGACAAACGTGGTAAGCAACGCCGGCTACGGACACTATTCTGGCGATGCCTGCGACCTATACCGCAGCTACTGCACCTCGTCCGACCTCAAGCAGCTCAAGGTGGGCATGATAATCGCCGTGAGCACCCATCCCCACACATACGCAGGCTCCATCTATGGGCACGTCGGAATCTACATCGGCAACGGCCTCATGCGCGACAGCGTGTATGGTTACGTTCGTCAAATCAGCGTAAAGGATTGGATTGCGTACTATGGGGCAACGGTCAGGCCCAAGTGGGGATGGCTCGGCAACATAAAACTTGCCTAATGCCCAAGCGCACACCCTGACGCCCCCGCTTTCATTGCGAAGGGTCCACTGGGATAGATTCAAAGGAGGTTTGAAACATGTCGCTCTCCTCTAAATCCGTACGCGCGGCAGCAGTGAGCGCGGGACTCGCTTTCTCCTGTGCGCTCCTCTTCCCCGTTCATGCCTACTCCCTCGAGTCCACCGCAGACCCCATCGGGACGGCGTCTGTTACCCAAGCGGATTCCGGTACTTCAAGTACTGTCTCGGATGAGTCTGAGCAACATCTAACGGCCGAGCCACAGCAGCCATCACCCTCGGCGCAGTATGCCGTAAATCAGAATCAGCCAACAGATTCCCCATCCGCCAGCGAGGCGGCCGAATCGGAAGTCGGACTCCCGACGATGGGTGAACAAGCGACCACTGGAAGCACTAGCCTCACTGATGCGACTACAACACAAGAAGACGATACGCTACCCAGCGCAACAGATAACGCTAGCGTAGCCGATGCCCCCAAGGAGACAGGCGCCGAGTCAGAGCGTCCCTCCGTCAGCTATGACGTGCACGTTCAGAATGTCGGCTGGCAGACATGGGCAAGCGATGGGGAGCAGTCCGGCACAACGGGAAAGTCCCTCAGACTAGAGGCGCTTCGCATCGCGCTGCAGGGTGACGTGGCAAATCGCTACTCGGTCTCTTGCCGTACCTACAAGTAGGATCGTAATTGGCTCTGCTGGACTCACGACGGCGCATCCGCGGGCGGCAAGGGCCTGTGCCCGGGAGGTAGGCGCGAAAGACGGTGCCACCTCCTATTCGCAGCCCCAACTGAAGAATCATGACAATGACCATGTAGCTCTTTCCACAAGCATAATAGTCCGTGAGCTTCCAAATTGCCTCGGCATCCTTCGACATACTGAATTGAAACGGGACCCAAAGCATGTCTTCATGGTGCAAGCAACGCCGTTCAATCAATATTTGCCGATACTCATATAAGATAGGACTGGTATATCGCACATCCGAGGAGCGACGCTTTGAAGATACTCGCAGTGATTCCCGCCTACAACGAGGAGGAATGCCTGGCAGACACCGTGAACGAGCTCACGAGCGTCTGCCCCGACATCGACTACCTCGTCATCAACGATGGCTCGAAGGACTCAACCGGAGAGATTTGCGACCGCATGCACTTCAACCACGTGGACCTTCCCGTGAACTGCGGTCTCACGTCTGGCTTCAAGTGCGGCTGCAAGTATGCGCATCGCAACGGTTACGATGCAGTAGTGCAGTTCGACTCTGACGGCCAGCACATGCCTCAGTACATCGGTCCAATGGCAAAGGCGATGCAGACACAGAAGGCTGACATCGTCATCGCATCTCGCGGGCTTGCCGGCGGTGGAGCGGTCGGCGCCAGAGGCGTTGGCGCTAAGCTCATCACCAAGCTGATCAAGGCCGGGACTGGTCAGACGATTACCGACCCCACGTCCGGCATGCGCATGTATGACCGTCGCATGATTGAGACCTATGCCAAGAGCTTCGACCTCGCTCCAGAACCTGACTCCATCGCCCTGCTCATGCGTGGCGGTGCAAAGGTCGTCGAGGTGCCCGCTCAGATGAGGGAACGCCAGGGCGGCACGAGCTACCTGCGATTCTTCAGCTCAATCTCCTACATGGCACGCACGTGCCTGTCCCTGCTGCTGTTCCTCTGGTTCCGATAGGGAGACGTAAATGAACCCAGTTCTTCGTCTTGTACTTATATTCGGCGCAGTCGTTGCACTAGCCATCGTGATACGCGCAGTGAGAAAGTGTCGCATGACCATTGCGGACTCCGTCTATTGGGTCGTGTGTGCTGTACTACTTGTTCTTTTTGCAGCTTTCCCAAGCATTGCGTTCTTCTTCTCTGGACTGCTTGGCTTTCTCTCCCCCTCAAACTTCGTCTTTTGCTTGATCATCATGCTCATGCTCATCAAGCTCTTTACCCTTTCGGGTCAAGTATCAAGGCTCCAGAACAAGATTGAGAGTATGTCTCAGGAAGTCGCACTGAACGAGAAGCGTCGCGAAGATTCTTCCAGCAAGTAGAAATCTTCCGCACTCCATCAAACGAGGAGTGCGGAAGATTTAAACATTTATAAGTTGTCTTTGGTTATTGATGGCGTTTCGTTTTTGCCTGCTTCATTTTGAAGGCAAAGCCAAGTAGACGTGCCGTTCCCCAAAAACCGATTACTCTGTATGCCTTTGCAGCCATGGCTACAGCCGGGTCCTCATCCGCGGCAAAAATTCTCCTAGCGCAAGAGTACATCTGAAGCGAAGCCTGATCATCCTTTCGGCATTGGCCCATCGACGAGGCCTGCCCCATCCACACGATAAACGGATAGGCGAGGTACGAGAGGATGGCCTCCTCCTCTTTGCCATACAGCCCAAGAGAGTCAATCTGCTTAATATGTTTGTTGATAATGGCAGCAAGGTCATCGGTCTGTGAGCGGGTAACGGGCTTTGCCGTCTGTGCCGAATCATGCCCCTTGCGATAGCAATAGAACGGGTCATCCGACCATCCCACTGTCTTTGCACGTTCGAGGACTCCAGCAGACCAGTCCGTATCTTCGCTGCGCATGCCTTCTGGAAACTCGACATCGAAATCTCGTACGAGGTTCGTCCGAACGACCTTGTTCCATACGGCGCGCGTCATAAGACCCTCTGACACGATTCGAAGAATCGCGTCAGACTTGTCCATCTTAGATATGGCATCCGCAAGATTGGTCTCTTTCGGCGGGAAAATAGTCGAGGTTCGGTCATCATACATGCAGTTCGCATGCATGAGTACATCGACCGGTCGCTGGGAAAGGCTCTCGACCACACGGGCAATACAATTATCGTCGCGGAGAAAGTCGTCGTTGTCACAAAACGTGAGGTAGTCGCCCGTCGCCCTCGACATCCCGAGATTGCGCGCGGATGATGTGCCGCCATTCTTCTTGTGAATGGTGACCACCCTTGCATCCTCGGCAGAAAGGGAATCGCAAAGAGCCGAGGACCTATCCGTGGAGCCGTCATCGATAAGAAGGACCTCTATGTCCTTGTGTGACTGCCGCGTGATACTTCTGACGCAATCGCGAAGATAACGCTCCGAATTGTATACAGGGATGATCACGCTGATTCTCATTGTCTACAGGCCTCTCTACATCATTTAGCGAAAAACGGTAACACGCGCGAGTTTTGCTGGTAGATAGCAAAGAACCGCAATTGGGACGCTTGGAGCTTCGCGTACGCCACCGCGATGATGCGCCAACATACACCCAACAAGATACAGGGTGGTCTCGCGACATTTGTCTCGCAGATTGGTTGACCTTCTTGCGCTGTCGCGCTTGTGGCGCATATACCCTATGGGATTCTTCTTCGTGTTCTCGACGAAGTTGTGCGTCAGGCCATCAGGAAGGTAATGACAAATCGTCAGCACATGGTCGTACGTATACATGTCGTACTCATCGTCTATCGCATAGAAAGCTGAACTTTCGGCGATGAACTTCTCACCTGGCGCGACTTGATACGGATGCTGGCGCACGATGGCCGTACGGTGTATCAGCGACGTATCGCCAGCGAAGTGGTATTTGTGCAGGAGATCCCACATCTTCACGCGCGAGATGCCGGCTGGCATCCTCGTTCCGAGCGGCGTGTCCTCGTCGGTACCGCGCAAGGCCACAATCCCTGCCAGCGTCTGGTCATCGCGTACCGTATTCCAGACGTCCACAATCTGCTCAACCGCAGTCGGAACCAGATAGTCATCCGAATCGACAACGAAAAACAGCTCATCCTTGCAATGTTCCATGCCGACATTGACCGCTCGCTGTTTGCCGCCATTCTCTTGGTGAATGTACGTAATTGGAACCGTTCCCGTCTCCTGCCAGCCTTGTACGAGCTCCTTTGTGTTATCTGTTGAGCCGTCGTCAACTATTAGCCAAGAATAATCGCGCGATGTTTGGTCGGCAAGGCTTTCGTACAACTTCGGAAGGGTATAGGCCCGATTATATGTAGGTGTGAAGACGCAGACCGTCGCCATATGGCTTCCCCTCGCTTAGAGATATTTCAGATTGCAGCATCCACATTATGCCTGCACGGTTGTTTTCGAACAAGGCGGGCACCATGCCGAACCATATTGGACTAGAAGACATGAACATGGACCACTTTGTAGATGCGCTACGGCAAAGCGTCCGGCCTCAGAACAACACGTATTCTAGGAGAGTCACGTTCTCATCTCGATTGACCCGCAGCGCATGTAATCCCAACCGCCTTAAATCTTTTTAAGAACTCCCAAGATTTCCTTTGCGCGGTCCTTATAGGCAAATAGATACACTGCGTATGCCGCGCAGTAACCCAAAAATGCAACAACGCCTGGCAGAAGCTCTGTCATGCACACGAAAGCAAGAGTGAGCAGAATCTCGGATCTCGAAATAGACGTTTCTGCGACTCCAAGCTTGCGAGCAATGAATCTCTCTGAATAGACGCTCCTGCCGATAATCGCTATCACGGCAGCCATAATTGCAACATACACAGAATTAAGGACGTACGTACCGAAGAACACGCCAACTGCGCTACACGCAACCGTAGCAAGATTGATATAAAGGAGTCGCGATTCCTCTCGTATCACTTTGAACATTGTCGTGCAGGTAATGTCCATCTTGCTGTCGAAGACGCAGATGGGGAGGACAAACACGAAGAAGGCCATGCTCTGAGCATACTGAGGAAGCCAAAGGAGAAGAATCCACGCCATCGGAAAATACAAGGCATACGCAACGGGGAAGACGAGGCTGAGGGTATCACGCGCATGCACGTAGAACTGCTTGATCTCAGCTTCCTTGCTTTGCTTTAGAGAGGGAAACAGCACCATGCTCGCTTGGCCAACGAATGCCGTATAAAGCGTTAGCAGCGAGAGGGCAAACGAGAGCTGGCCAAAAGTCTTGATGCCCCACTTGGCATCTATCGCAAACCGGCATACACCGACAATAAGACTAGACGCGATGTTTGCGATCATCAACTTTGAGCCAACACGAACGCTCTCGACACTTTCACGGACAGCGAGGTTCCACCCCATGAATCCATCTTTAGGAAACTCTCGCACTTGATAGCAGCAGTACAGCACCTGTACGACACTGGAGAAGATATATGCGATGACATAAGGCTCGAAGACCTTCGTGCGAGTAATTAGAAGAATGGCGAGGGGGATGAGGAATACTCCCCTCTCTACTATCGTCGAATACGAAGATAGTTTCGTCTCGTTCATTGCCTGAAGTACAAACATCACGTAAGATGCGGCATTCTGGACAACCATGAAAATGGCAGAACAGACTAGGACAAAGACTCTTTCTGATCCAAAGCCGGAAATGATTGCAATGATTGAGATGATTATTGCAACTATGATTTCAAAGACAGTCGCAACCACTAACTGTGAATAGATAAGGCTCTTGTCTATTTCTTCTCTCGACTTGCCCCCGTTTATTAAGTACACGCCATCATTCAAACCGAGGTGAAAGAAGCCAACGTAACCGACGTAGAAGATAAAGAGCTGCCAGTAGCCATACTGAGTCACACCCAGAAGCTTAGGGACGAGCAGCGACTGGATAACGCCCATCACGAGCGAAATGCCCTGTGCAAGAAATGCAATGAACATGTTTTTCAATACAAATCGAGCGTTCATTCTCTCCCCGGTTGCATGATTATCTTGAAACTTGCCGATATTATTAGGGCTTCTTGATACCCATCCTAACAGCGACGCCTCTCGCCCATTCGAAGAGCTTTCGCTTCAGGATCGCACGCCCTAGACCTTTCCGCGGCCATTATCCGACTGAAGTCGATATGGAGTCAAGTTGTCCATACGCCTTCATCACCCGTCTCGAGGCACAAAAATACGTCTCATCAACGTTGTCCCTGGAGGACAGATGGTTTACGTCTGCCTTGAACACAAACACGTTGTGGTGATGCGTTATTGCGTGCAACCCCTGTTCGACGCCATAGAAGTGCCAACTGTCGCATATGTCATCATTAAAATGATGCGATTCCCAAGTCCCGCGAGGCAGGATGATCACGCACTCGTCGACCGTTTCAACCTCTATGGACTCGCCCTTAAACATGGAGCCAACCGTATAAGGCAGCTCCTCCTCGCCGTGAGTAATCATCGTGTATGCATGGCCGTTCGTAGCACCGGCAACACCACCGACGTCCCCAGGACGAAGCTTTGAAGCAGCTATTGCAGCGAGCTTTGAGAGGCTATCTGAACTTTTAGACTTTATATCCTAATGACAAAAGAACAGCAGCTCTCCCGAGCTTTCTTCTGCGCCAAAGTTCAATGCGCTAGCCGCATTGTGAAAGCGGTTTGTCGAGTTGTCGATATAGACCTTCTAAACAGGGATGTCCTGCCTGTTGAGCGATGCGTCGAGATAACCCAGCTTCGATGCACTTGTATAGCAGCAAATGACGGATACCTTTGGTCTTTCCAAGTTGACTCCCAGAAAATAAAGACGAGCAGAGTAAAATATACAAGTCACAGAGAACGAAAAGGTCCTCGTTCGTCATCAGTAGAAGCCCACTAGCAGACCAAACCTTAGACGCATCACTGCCTGCTTCGAGGGAAGCCAGTAACAATCGCTCCTGGAAAACCTTACACGCAAACTCAACGACTGATAGTAATTAGCAAAATCCGCCAGTAGCGATCGAAACTCAGGCTTCAGATGGTCCGTATAACCTCGCAAGAATAGCCCTGCCGTGTTGGAATAGACGTGCTCAGATGGCTTAAACAGCAGCTGAGCCAGCTTCATCGTCTCCCCCCACGAACCCGGGTTGAGCTTCGTCGTACCTGCGAGATTTTGACCCGTGATGCGTCTCTTCATGTACGCATGCTCGGTGTCCGCGATGACGGTTCCACAGAACCTGCCAACCATATGGATCCAGACGTCGTGTATGCGAGGAAAGTGTTCCGGACGGTATGAGCGAACCACCTGGACAAGGGCCCTGTTGAAGACCATGACGCAGCCATTGATATAGTTCCTCAGCAGAACCGTGCCAGGATGATTCTCGCACTCGGCAAACTGATAGAGCTCCCTCGTCTCCTTGTCACCTTCGACGTTAATGAGGTCGGAGTAATAGAGAATGGGCTCCTTGTCGTTGTGCTGAGCTTGGATGGCGTCCACTCCAGCCCTGAGCTTGTTCGGCATCCACACGTCATCCTGGTCGGAGAACGCGTAGTAGTCGTAGCCATCGGCGCCATCCTCATAGAGCATCTGCATGAAGTTGTCCCCAACGCCGAGGTTCTTGGCATTGCGGGTGACTATCACGTTCGGGTACCTTTTGGCGTACGACTGGCATACCTCAAGCGTGCCATCGGGCGACTGGTCATCGCAGATGCGAAGGGTGACGTCGACGCCCTCCTGTGCCAGGATCGACTCAATCTGCTCGCCAACCCAACGCTCGCCGCGATAGGTCGCCATCATTACGAGGACGCGTGGTCTTTCGCTCACGTTCCAGTCCTTACATCATCACGACGCGCAAGCGCGTCATTAGCTAACGGTAGAAAAAAGCTGGAACCAAGTATAAGCTACCTAGTTCCAGCGCCTTCGTACGTCGGTTGTCGCAGCTCAATCCCCCACGCCCTCGCCAACGAAACATCACAGCGAGTGCACGAAGCGGAAGTCAAACTTACTGGCCCTGTTTGGCGTACTTGGCCTCAGTCGCTTCCTTGGCGGGACGCCACCAGTCCTCGTGCTCTTGGTACCACGCGATTGTCTGGTCGAGGCCTTCGGAGAAGTCCGTGTGGATAGGCTTCCAGCCGAGCTCGGTCTCTAGCTTGGTGGGATCGATGGCATAGCGGCGGTCGTGGCCGGGACGGTCGCGGACCCAGTCGAACGCATCCTCCGGCTGCCCCATGCGCTCGAGGATGGCCTTCAGGACGTGGATGTTATCCCTCTCGCCGTTCGCGCCGATAAGGTAGGTCTCGCCGATGCGACCTTTTGTGAGGATGTCCCAGACTGCGCGTGAGTGGTCCTCGGTGTGAATCCAGTCGCGGACGTTCTTGCCGTCGCCGTAGAGCTTCGGTCTGATGCCGCAGAGGATGTTGGTGATCTGACGGGGAATGAACTTCTCCACATGCTGGTAGGGTCCGTAGTTGTTGGAGCAGTTGGAGATGGTTGCGCGGACGCCGTAGGTGCGGTGCCAGGCGCGGACGAGCAGGTCGCTCGAGGCCTTGGAGGAGCTGTACGGGCTCGAGGGCCTATAGGGGTCGTCCGGACGGAAGCGGCGGGGCTCGTCCAGCGCGAGGTCGCCGTAGACCTCATCGGTCGAGATGTGGTGGTAGCGGACGTCGTACTTGCGCGCCGCCTGAAGAAGGCGGTAGGTGCCGACGACGTTTGTTTGGATGAACGGCTCGGGGTTGAGGATGCTGTTGTCGTTGTGGGACTCAGCCGCGTAGTGGACGATCGCATCGTGGCCGGGAACAAGCTCGTCGAGGAGCTTCTCGTCGCATACGTCGCCGACAACCAAGTCCACGCTGCCCTCAGGAAGACCCTCGATGTTCTTGGGGTTGCCCGCATACGTGAGCTTGTCGAGCACCGTCACGTGGGTCTCAGGATGGTTGCGCGCCACCCAGCGGACGAAGTTGCTGCCAATGAAGCCGCAGCCACCAGTGACGATGATGTTGCGCGGCTCGAACGATTCTTCAGCCATCTAAGGCTCCTTGTCAGTTGTCTTGTTCCTACCTGGTCAGCGTCGCAACGTACTCAGCAAGCTGCTGCTCCCAGTCCCTGGGGGTGAAGCCGGTCGCGGCGAGCTTGTCGAGCGCCAGGGTCGAGTAGCGCGGGCGCGGCGCGATGGGACCGGCGGCGCTGGCGTAGTACTTCTCCGTCGAGACGGGCTTGACCGCATCTGCGTTACCATTCCGGAGCTCGAAGACCCTTGCGGCAATCTGGCACCAGCTCTTGGTGGCGCCGGAGCCTGTGAGATCGTACGTCCCATATGGGGCGGCATCGACGGACGTCGATCCGTCACGGTAGCCGAGGAGGTGGAAGATGCCCTTGGCCATCTGGTCCGTGAACGTGAGGCGGCCGAACTGGTCGTCCACGACGGTCACCGCGTTGAGGGAGTCGCTGGGGTCCGCGACGCGGTCCGAGAGCTTGGCCATGGTCTTGACGAAGTTGTGGCCGTCGCCAATCACCCACGAGGAGCGGGCAATGTAGTGACGCGGGCACGCCTCGACGGCAAGGTCACCCGCGGCCTTTGACTGGCCGTAGACGGAGAG
>OCVV012822653.1_pt1 | contig 33479 bp, 28 predicted proteins | sample 1539721 | NCBI WGS metagenome assembly OCVV01 (sample SAMN02144230, study PRJEB22623) | gut metagenome | biome: sheep rumen | host: Ovis aries | place: New Zealand | reverse complement strand
TACACGAGCGTACGTGGCAGGACTTCCAAGCTTTCCGCTCTCCATTCTGGATATCTGTGACTTGCTCATACCGGCCAATATTCCCACCTGTGCCTGAGTCATTCCCCTTGACTTTCGCATCCTTTTTATAGATTCGTTCATATCCATCTTTTTCGCAAATATAAGAATAGTTTAAGAAATATGCAACTTATTTATAAATTGTTCGACAGGGGTTAGAGGTGGAGTCCCCAGCCGCAAACGAAAAAAGCCTGGCGTGAAGCCAGGCAACTAAAGTGCTGGGTCGTTAACAAATCAAAGTCAGGTCGATAAGCGGATCTACCGCTTCCGGCTCCTTATCCTTTTTACACGAAAGAGTCAGCACCATCATGGCTGCCATCACCCCAAAGAAATTGTTTTCATGCGCTTGATATTTGATAGAATTCTTTTTTTATTTTTGCAATGGGATTAGAGCCGTATCGCGCAAGTACAAGGAAAGCGTGGTCCCCTTGCTTGGTGCCAGAACAATCGTCGAAAAACAGTAACATATTAATATGGAAGAACTCAAACAAAGGATACTCCAGGACGGCCGCGCAAAGGCGGAAGGCGGCGTGGTAATGGTGGGCAGTTTCCTTAACCACCAGCTCGACCCCCAGCTCATGATGCACTGCGCGCAGGAATTTGCCCGCCTGTTCAAGGACAAGGGAATAAACAAGATTGTCACCATCGAGGCATCAGGTATTGCCCCGGCAATCCTCACGGGATATCTGATGAACCTACCGGTAGTGTTTATCAAGAAAAAGATACCCAGCAACGTCGGCGAGACATGGCAGTCGTGGGTATGGTCTTTCACGCGGAGCGACAACACCACCGTTTGCATCGACCGCCGTTTCCTAACTGCCGACGACCGTATCCTGTTTATAGACGATTTTCTTGCCGACGGCCACGCCTCCGGCAGCGTAATACACCTGTGCCGCCTCTCCGGCGCCAAGATTGTGGGCATGGGCTTTCTTGTGGAAAAAGGCTTTGCCGGCGGCGGCCAGTTCCTCCGGGACCATAACATCCCTTATCACGCCCTCGCAACCGTCAAACGAATCCGGGAAGACAATACCCTGGAGTTGGAGTAAAATATTTCTTGTGCGGGTGAAGGGACAATTATCGAACCAATTTTGAGGATTTGATGGAGCTGTATCTGTTTGGTTTACGGCTTATTGAAGCATAGTTTGACAGTATTCTTCAAGGATAGAGACCAGGGCGTCGCGCATTGGATTATCGGCCCAGACAAGGAGTGAGACAAACAGGTTGTATGCTTCTGCTTTGCCGCTTCTGTCAATCTTGGTTAGTCCTTCCGGGGCTATCCTAATAAACCATGAATTGAATAGTCTCATTCTGGCTTCTTCTCTTCCATCTATTGTGTCGCATACTAGCAGCATTGAATTCTGATGCTTTACAAAGAACCCCTGCAGGATAGCGCAAATGGTGTCAAAAACGTTGCTGTCTGCAATATTGGGGGCACCGTCCTGGATCCTATCGAAGTTGAAAGTGTATAGGTTCTCTGCGAACGAAGACAAATCCAAAAAGTACGCAACATACCGCGCCCCCGACGGGGCGTCAAAATAATATTGTCCATTGGATTCCCAGTAATTATACGGGTGTAGCAAATTTGACATCCCTCTCCTCCTCTATAACCTTTGTGGGGACCCCCTCACGGATGTCCTTGATGATAGCTTTCTTATCTTCTACCATCTTCACGAAAAAGTTTTTCTGTTCTTTCTTTTTCATAAAAGCGTCCCCTTTCCTGCAAAAGTATGTATTTCCTCTCACACTTCCAAATTTTTGGTGTTGTCGATTGTTTTACTATAAATCTCAAAATGTGTTTATCTTTGTAATAAAGTGGTGCAGCTATGGAACAACGGTTTATAAAAGGAGACAATCTTAGTTTTAAGGAGTATTTACTTGTCTGGAATAATCCAGTGTGTTTTCATAGTCTGGGTAAGTGGTTCTTTTTCTGCACTTTGAAGACAATTATTATCTGCGTACCTTTTGTATTGATAATGCTGTTGTTTGCGTTTATAGCAGGGTCTTTGCCAAAGGATATCACAGAAATTGTCAAATTCTTTTCTTTCATCGTATTAGGGCTCTTGGGAATGGTATGGTGTGTCTCATTCTGCAACGCTTTCATTATTCCATTGGTTCTCAGACGACGTATTCCCGGATTCGTCAATAGGTATATCACTGAGGCCATGGATTTAGTGCAATTTGACACCGATGTATGGTTCTTCTCGTGGAAAGGCCATTGTTTCTCTATATCGTACAAGGATAACGTTACACGTTATTATAGGAAGAACCGCCCTGCGAAAAAAGTTTCCAGTTATTATAAGATTTCAAAGGCATCCTCTTATGGAGACTATCTGGACTGGAAAACAGAGACTAAAGAACTGCCTCTTTTGGAGGGTATCACAATCGTTTATACGAATGTCAACATTTTTGCTCGCATAAAGTTAAGAAAGAAGTTCTTCCCGAAAGAGATTTCTGAGGCGTTAGAAGCCCTGTTGGAACAAGACGAGGTAGCTTTTAGCTTTTAAGAATATAGATTATTGTTCCGATTATTGCGGCTTTTTCGGAGCAAACCTGTCAATTTGAAGCATTTGTTCCCATTTTCGGCCTATTTTAGGAACAAAGTTTAGAAAAAGCCATAAAGATGACTCTGAGCCGCCAGGCGAACCGCCGGTCCCGGCCTTTGCGCCAGCAAAGACGCAAGGGATATAAGGCGGCGGGGTACATTAGGGGCAGCGCCCCTAATAAGACAGAGGAAACTTCGCGCAGCGAAGCGTCTCTCCAACCGCACGGAACGAAAAAGGACCGCCTGGAAAGGCGGCCTTTGAGTGGAAGTGCGGGCGAAGGGACTCGAACCCATACGCCTTTCGGCACCAGATCCTAAGTCTGGGTTGTCTACCAATTCCAACACGCCCGCAAACAGGACTGCAAAGATACAAAAAATATTTGAAGTACCGCGGGGCTATATAAAGCCTTTTTCCTTGGCCTTGGAGACGAGTTCGGCAGTGTTGGAGGCCTTGAATTTCAGAAGCAGTTTCCGGCGGGATCACTTGATGGTGGCAAGGCTCAGGTAAACCTTATCGGCAATCTCAAGGCTTGTGAAGGAAAAGACCTCTCTTCGGGAAGTTTTTCAAGAAACCCACCAATTGCCGCTTTTTTTTCTATTTTTGTGCAAGAAATGAGCACTCATGCCGTTATAGAGGTAAAGCATAATCTATGAAGACAAAGTATTTCATCATCTACATGGCCGTAGGAGCCGCTTTTCTGGCGGTTTCCCTGTGGGTTTTCCTGACCGGAGGTACAAATGCGAAGGCCATAAGGGCCAAGTACAAGCTGGGCGGCATAATGCTCACCGCCTGGGCGATGATCTCATTCGTCTCCTGCCAGGTTGTTGATAAAATCACAAATCCAGGAGAACTGATTATGTGCTATGACCCTGTTGAACCTGCTCCTACTGAAAACATCGTTTCCCTGAAAATCAATTCATCCCGCCCTGACGACGGTTATAACAAAGTTGGAAAAGGAGACTCCTTCTCCGTTAAAATCACCAACCCTGTAAGTTCCAGGTTCGTACTGATGATTTATCTCTATGACAGGGAGCAGGCAGAAAAGACCATCCTTCAGCAGAATGAGCTTTTAATTGAGGACCCTGAAAAGGCCGAATTCGAAGTCCCGTTTGACGACACCATAGAATATAAGGGAGAGGCCTGGCTGGATGTTTATTGCGACAAGGATGGCAATTTGCAGAGCATTCCTTACGGAACGATGATAATCAACATCATCTGATGCTGCGTCTTGAAACTGTAGTATACGAACTCACCGGAGCCTGCAACCAGTGTTGCAGGTTCTGCTATAACTATTGGAGGGATGGCAGCCATCCTATACCCGCCCCGGACCCGCGGATGGCCGGAAAAACCCTGAAAAAACTGCTCAGGGAAGCCTCCATCGGCACAATTTCCTTCTCCGGTGGGGAGCCACTGCTGCTGGGAAACGTCCATGACCTTGTCCTTCGGGCAAGATTCAAAGGCTGCAGGGTAAACATCCTTACCAACGGAACCCTTCTTTCGGAGGACTCTTTCCGGAACTTCATGAGCCTTGGCGTGAGCACAGTCCAGATTCCCCTTCTCAGTGCCGATCCTTCCGTCCACGACTGCCTCACCAATCTTCCCGGCTCCTGGCCGAAGGCGGTAAAAGCCCTCAGAATGGCCTCCGAGAAGGCTGCTGCAGTGCTCGTTATAACGAAAGTCAACATTCCCGGCATCTCGAAAACCCTGGAACTCATCCAGAACTGCGGTGTCAGAACGGTGATGGTGAACCGCTTCAACATCGGCGGTCAGGGACTCAGAAACGTCACCGAACTCGTCCCCGGAAGGGAGGAACTTGCCGATGCCTTCGCTTCCGTGGAGGCCTTCGCATCGGCCCATCCTGAAATGACCTTCGTCAGCGGCGTGTGCACCCCTCTCTGCTACTTGGACACGGGCCGATACCCGCACATCCGTTTTTCCACTTGCAGTACAGACATATCCAAAAGGCCTGTCACTGTTAGTTTCAGCGGCGACGTGCGCTTCTGCAACCACTCCCCGAAGGTACTGGGCAACATTCACGAGAAGGGATTGGAAGAAATCCTGTCGGAAAGTGCGGCGGTGCAGTGGTACTCGCAGATACCTGACAAATGTGCATCCTGCGCGCTTCTCAAACGCTGCGGCGGTGGCTGCAGGGCTGCATCGGAACAGGTTTTCGGCACATTCGCCCACGAAGACCCCATCCTGGACTTCGAGTAAAGCCGGCCCCTCGATGAGGCCGGCTGCTATCAGAGGCAGTATCTGCTCTTCCCTTTCGGTCAGGAACTGCTCATCGGCGGCACCTGGTCCATATACGAAGGCGCTGTGGAAAGCGGCTACTCCGTCCGTCCCGTCAGTCACTGATAAGCGGCGCCTTGGCCCTTTAAAGCGTGAAACGCAAACACTTGAATATCAGCAAATAAGCCAAAAGGCTTGCCGCCAAAGCGAGGCAAGCCTTTTGCGTAATGCACTGTTCCACAGCTTGTTACATTTCACGCTCATCGCAAAAACACATCCACCGCAAAAACACAGCTCGGGCACTTTGCTGCTACTCGTAGTAGAAGCCGTAGCCGGCACGTGTGCGGATGTGTTCTGAAAGGGTGCCCAGCTTGCTGCGGATTTCTCGGATGGCAACTTCTACGGAATGCTCGCCGGGGACATCCTTTGGCCATACAAGTTCACGGAGTTCTTCGGGGGAGAAGACGCGGCCGGGGTTGGACACGAAGAGGCTCAGCATCTCGAACTCGGCCTTGTTGAGATCCAGCACCTGACCGTTTACGGACGCGGTCTTCTGAACCGTGTCGATGTGCAGGGAGCCGGTTTCGGGGGCGTTGTCCCTCTTGCCAAGCTTGGCCTCGACCACGTTCATCACATAGTCGCCGCACTTCTCGCACTCGCGGATAAGGTCGATGAAGATAGTGCCCACTGCAAAGCTGTAGACGTTGTCGTCCACATCGGCAGTATTCTGGGCCCTGAGGACGTTGCGGAGGGCGTCGATCCGGTTTTCGAAGTCCTGGGACTCTTCATAGTCGCCGGTGCCCTTGAGTACGGCTTCCATGCTGCCCATGGCGCCGTCCAGGAGGCCGAACATATCGGCAATTCCCTGCTCCTGGCTGGCGATGAAGACGGCCTTCTGGCTGTGCTTGCGCTCCATGGTGCGGGACAGGTTGAAGAGGCTGTCGCCGATGCTTTCGAGCTCGCTCACCTCGCGGAGGAGGCTGCGCACCTTGCGCTTGGTATCGTCACTGAGGTGGGCGTCACCTACCTGGGCAAGGTATCCGCCGATTTCGCTTTCGAGGCGGTCGCTCATTTCCTCCATTTCCTTTATGCGCAGGGCCTTTTTCTCAAAGGCGTCGTTGTCCGTGATGGAGTAGAGTTCGCGTACTTCGGCAAACATGCCGCGCATCCTTTCGGCAAAGAGTTCAGTCTCTTTCTGGGCCTGGAAGACGGCGATTTCCGGAGTCTTCATGATACCAACCTGGATGTACTGCAGCTTGAAGCCTTCGTCGGTGGCCTTCTGAGGGATAAGCTTGCTCACGAACTTCTCAATCTGAGGGATGAACCAGATGAGGATGAGGGTGTTGGTGACATTGAACATGGTGTGGAACATGGCAAGGACGAAGGAGAGCCTTGCGGGATTCACCACGTCGGCATGGGGGTCTACATCAACTATGCGGCAGGCGGCGTTGACGAAGGGATAGAACACCATCAGCACCCACAGGACGCCAAAGACGTTGAACACCAGGTGCGCCAGTGCCGCCCTCCTGGCCTGCGTATTTGCCGACAGCGCCGCTATATTCGCAGTGAGCGTCGTGCCGATGTTCTCACCCATGACAAGCGCTATACCCTGATATATAGTAAGCACGCCGCTGGTGCAGAGGACCATGGTAATTGCCATAAGCGCCGCCGATGACTGCGCCATGAAAGTTAGGACGGAGCCTATGAGTATGAACAGCAGTATGGTCCAGTAGCTTCCCGAATCGAATGAAGAGAAGAAATTCACCACTCCGGCGTTGCTTGCAAGGTCCATCTCACGGCCTGTAGCATTGAGCGTACCCAGCGCGAAGAACATGAAACCAAGGCCGAAGAGGAAGTCTCCCAGATATCTCCGCTTCCTGGACTGGATAAGGACCACGGCAACCAGGAAAACCGGCCACACCAGATTTGTGATGTTGAAGGAGAAGCCCGCCGACATTATCCAGGCCGACAGCGTCGTGCCGATATTGGCGCCCATGATCACCGAAATGGCCTGAGCCAGACTCAGGAGTGCCGCGTTCACGAACGAAACAGTCATGAGGGTGGTTGCCGCCGATGACTGGACGGCCACGCATACCAGCATACCGGTAAGTACGCCGGTGAAGCGGTTCGTTGTCATGGCGCCGAGTATGTGACGGAGACCGGGGCCTGCCATTTTCTGCAGGGCTTCGCTCATCACCTTCATGCCGTACATGAGAAGGGCGATGCAGCCGAGGAGTTTGAATAAAGTTAGAATCATGGGCGCAAAGATACGTATTTAGCGGAATCTATGCAAGATTCACATGTTAAGAACGGGACTCAAAACGAGCCTGAATTCCCTCTCTACCGGATGAAGGAGGTACTGCTCCAGCGGCTTTCGGCCCCAGGAGTCAACGCCGCCGACGCCCATCTGGACAAGATCGGCATGTACCCATGTGCTTCCGGAAGGCTTGAGTTCAAGCGAATGGCGGGGTACTCCCCTCTGGCCGTTTGCATTGAGCTCGGGGCTGTCTCCTTCCGGCTTCGAGACGTCCAGGTCATCAACGGAATAAGGCAGTGCCGATGCGCTGAAATCCTCTGCCGATGCCAGCTCGATGCCGTTTCCCATGGCATCCAGCACCCGGAAGAAGCGAAGGCCGGTATGCGTTCCGGACTCCTGCGTACGGACATAGCCCATGTGGTACTGCTCGGAAACGCTCTGCCTGAATCGGCCCAGGACTGCGGCGCTGGAACGGTCGATGTAGTTCTCCCAAGGACCAAGGCCGAAGAAATCCAGCTCCGAGAAAGTGCCCGGCATTGCGAACTCCAGGCCGAAACGGAACATGTCCGGCGCCTGCGGGGCTGCACCCATGTGCTCTACAATGCTTATCGAACCGTCCGGACGCACCTCGTAGAAGAGGCTCAGTGGGACGATTCCGCCAAGGGGTTCAAAAGTCACTTCCACAAGACAGCTGCTGCCCGCCTTGGACAGGTTGAAGTCCTTTACTTTGAACTCAGGATTCCTCCAGAGCGCATAACGCGAAGGAAGGGTGGCCCCAAGGTCATTCTCCGTAGGGGCGCGGTTGAAACAGGGCTTCACCGGCGCAGAGAGCATTTCCTTTCGGCCCAGAGTATAGGAAGTGAGGGCACCGGAAGCCTTGTCGAAAGAGGCCGTCCACACCGTCTCCCTTCCTGCTGCCAGCCCTTCCGTGCCGATGTTTCCGCTCAACACCACGCTCCTTGCCCCGTCATAACAGCCGATGACTCCGCCCTCCGGTTCCACCATGACAGGGCGGCTGTCCCTGAGAAGAATCTGCGAATAGGCGATCCTGGCGCCCGCCGGGACAAGCGGCCATGCGCACTTCAGGACATAATCCACATTGAGGGTAAGAGTCCCCTCTTCCGGAAGCTTGCCGATACCAAGATCCAGCACGGCACTGCCCTGCGGGGCTACATTCAATTCCGGAACTACGCCGGAAAGGATCTTTTCGCCGTCCTTCTCCACGTTCCACACCAGCATCACGTCGGACAGATCCCTGAAGAAGAACTCGTTGAACACCCTGAGAGCCCCGGGAGTACCGCTGGTCCAGATATCCTGATACTGATACCTCACCTCGTAAGCATGCGGATGGAAAGACCTGTCGGCCGCTACCAGACCGTTGCAGTTGAAAGAGCCGTCGGAAGGGCCGCCGGGATTGTAATCGCCGCCGAAAGCCCAGTATTTCCCGTTCCAGAGGGCCTGGTCCTGGAAGTCCCAGATGAACCCGCCCTGGTATGTAGGATTGGCGCGGACAAGGTCCCAGTAGTCCTTGAAATTGCCCACTGAATTGCCCATGGCGTGTGCGTATTCGCACTGGATGACGGGCTTGGAACCGTCGGTGCGGATGTACTTGGATACTTGATCCGGGCTCCAGTACATGGGGCAGCATATATCGGTAATGGGCACTTTGGAGCCAATCTGGAAAGGATTCTCGTACTGGACGGGGCGGGTGGGATCCTCGGCCTTAATCCAGTTGTAGCTGTCTACGAAGTTGGGACCGGTGCCGGCCTCGTTGCCAAGGCTCCAGATTATGATGGAGGGGTGGTTGCGGTCCCGCTGGACCATCCTCTGGTCGCGGATGAGGTGTGCGGCGGCATATCGGCGGTCCTTGGCAAGGGTGCGCTCAAAGAAGCCCATTCCGTGGGATTCGATGTTGCCTTCGTCAATGACATAGAGGCCGTAGCGGTCACAGAGAGAGAGCCAGGCGGGGTCGTCGGGGTAGTGGCAGGAACGCACCGCGTTGATGTTGAGGCTCTTCATGACCTGGATGTCGCGGAGCATGTCGGCCTCTGTTACGACATAGCCCTTGTCCGGGGTCATTTCGTGGCGGTTCACGCCCTTGATGAGGACGGGCTTGCCGTTCACGAGAAGCTGGCTGTTCTTGATTTCAACGGTACGGAAGCCTATTTCAATGGCGGTATTCTCGGAGACTTTGCCCTTTGAAAGCGCCTCAACCTCAAGCGTATAGAGATTCGGTTCCTCTGCGCTCCAGAGCTTTGGAGAAGCAAGGGAGGACGACCACACGGCCCTGCCCTTTTTGACGGAGACTTCGCCGGAGAGGAGGGCATCGGCACCGTCCCTGAGGGTGAATCTGACGGAGTTAACGCCTCCAGAGACAAGGGCGGAGGCTTCCAGGCGGCCGGTCATGTCGGCAGTGACGTTAAGGTCTTCCAGGCGGGCCTTTTCGCGGGTGTAGACGTAGACGTCCCTCGCAAGGCCGCTGAGGCGCCAGAAGTCCTGGTCTTCGAGGTAAGTACCGTCGCACCAGCGCATTATCTCAAGGGCAATGACGTTGCGGCCGGGCCTCACCGCCTTGGTGATGTCAAAGCGCGCCTCCAGCTTGCTGTCTTCGGAATAGCCTACAGCCTTTCCGTTCACCCATACCCTGACGTTCGAGGTGGCGCTGCCGATGCACAGATACACCGGCTTCCCGTTCCAACCGGCAGGGATGTCGAAGGCACGGCGGTACTGGCCAACGTAATTACCCTTTTCCGGAACGACGGGCGGATTGCTCTCATAAAGGCCCTTCCATGCATAGCCTATGTTCACATAGACGGGAACGCCATAACCGTTGAGTTCCCAAAGGCCGGGAACGGGCATGTCTTTCCAGGAGGCGTCGTTGTAAGTTATGGTTTCGAAGCCTTTAAGGCGGGATTCCACGTTCTCCGAGAAATGGAACTTCCAGACGCCGTTAAGGCTCAGTGTCTGCTGCTGGTCTGTCTTGAATGTAGCCCTCATGGGAAGGCGGTTTTCCTGAAACACTTCCGGATCCTGCCAGGGTTCCGGTTTCTTGGCGCCGAATGCGCCCACTGTAAGTAGAAGGCTGGTTAACAGCAGTAGTTTTTTCATATCAATCATGTAGAATTTTGTTCAAATATAGGAAATTCCCGTGGATTTCTGAAATGAGCTGTTTCAGGAAGCGCGGGTTAAAAAACTCGCCGCGGGCTTCACAGCCGGCGGCGAGGATCATCTAACCTAAAAACTTAACCTATTAAAACTATTCGTCCGTTTTTACTGCAATATCCGTGCCTTGATACTGCTTTTGGTTAAGTTCTTCGTCGGGTTTTATGGAAATTATTCGCACATCGGTGACGGGACGGTCGTAACGGTCCCGTTTTACCTGGGAAATCTTGTCAATTACGTTGAATCCGGCGACGGTTTCACCAAAGACCGTGTACTCCCCGTCAAGATGGGCGCAGCCGGCCTCGTCCTGGACAATGTAGAACTGCGAGCCGGAAGACTCCTTGAACGGATTTGCGAGGTCTCCGCGGCGGGCGGCTGCGAGGGCTCCCTTGACATGGCGGTGGAGCGGCTTGCCGTCAGGGTCGCGCATTTCGGCCTTGATGGTATAGTCCGGACCGCCCTGGCCGTAAAGGTCTACTTTGGATGTATCACGGGTGTAGGGGTCTCCGCCCTGGATCATGAATCCGGGTATTACGCGGTGGAAAAGGAGGCTGTCGTAATAGCCGGCGATTGCCAGCTTTTCAAAATTGTCACGGTGAAGGGGCGTATCCTTGAACAATTTGACCTTGATGGTGCCCATCGATGTAACGATATCGAAAACCGGCTCCTGCGGCAGTGCCTTGGCGACTATGGCAGCCGCGGAGGTGTCCAGCGCCTCCATGAGCGGGGCTTCCTCTTCCTGTACGGCTTTGGCTCCGCGGCCTTTGCAGGAAGCAAGGGCGCAAACGGCGCAAAGCAAGATTACAAACTTCTTCATATGATTCATAATTTCTGCAAAAATAACTAATTTTGTACACAATATGGCAAAAAATCCACTTAAACAGCTGGCGGGGGAAACCGCCATTTACGGATTCAGTTCCATCCTTGCCAGGGTGCTGAATTTCCTCTTCGTACCAATCTATACGCGCATGCTCACCCAGGCGCAGTACGGCGTGGTTACGGAATTCATGGCATACATAGCCATCCTTCAGGTGGTCCTGGTGCTTGGCCTGGAAACGGGTTGCTTCCGCTTTGCGAACAAAGAGGGAGAGGATCCGCGCAAGGTTTACAGCGGGGCCCTTCTTGCCGTCACCGGCCTCAACCTGGCGTTCCTGGCCTGCATGGTGGCGTTTTCGGCGCCCATATCGGCAGCACTTGGGTATGCGGGCTACAGGAGCCTTATAATATACGTCGCGTCCATACTGTTCTGTGACAGCATTACGGCTATCCTGTTTGCAAAACTGAGGCAGGAGCACAAGGCCGTAAAGTTCGCAGTTCTCAAGACAGTCAAGATACTCACCGAGACCGGCGCAAACCTCGTCCTGTTCTTCGTGTGGCCTGCCCAGCCGGATTTCACGTACCCCATCATAGCCATTTTCATAAGCTGCGTCCTGTGTCTGGTGCTTTTCATCCCGGACATCATGAGGCTCAAACTCACCTGGGACGGACAGCTGGTGAAACGCATGCTGGCATATTCCATCCCGCTCATGATAGCGGCGCTGCCCGGTGTTGCCAACGACTTCCTGGACAGGGTGCTTTTCCGCTATTTTGACACGTCTTCCGAGGCCTGGCGCGCCTCCCTTGGCGTTTATCAGGCAGCGGTCAAGCTTGCCGTCATCATGAACCTCTTCATACAGATGTTCCGTTACGCGGCAGAACCGTTCTTCTTCCAGAGGGCAAAGGACAAGGGCTCGAAAGAGCTGTACGCCAAGGTCATGGAATACTTCACGGCTTTCTGCGGCCTGGTGCTCCTGGGCGTGGTGGGCTATATCGACATAATCTCCCTCTTCCTGGGCAAGGACTTTCGCGTTGGCATAGGGGTGGTGCCGATAATGCTCCTGAGCTACATGATACTGGGGATGCTCTTCAACGTATCCATGTGGTACAAGCTTTCCGGAAAGACCAATATGGCTGTCTGGATAACGCTTGCCGGCCTAATAGTGACTGCAGTGGTGAACGTGGTGTTCATGCCGCGATACTCATACTGGGCATCGGCCTTCGGGCATCTTGCAAGCTACACGGTGATGTTCGTCATGAGTGCGGCCCTTGGGGCTAAGTACTATCCTATCCCTTACAAGTGGGGCAGGCTGGGGCTCTTCTTCCTCCTGATGGGCGCCGCCCTTGCCGGAATGTACCTCATACCGGCAACGGGAGAGGGCGTGCACTGGGTGAATATCGGCCTCAATACAGCTCTCATAGCGGTATATGCCGGCCTTTCATGGATGATTTTGAGAAGGAGGACAGCATGAAAAAAGTACCTCTGTGGCAGATATTTGCGGTCTTTGCGAAGATAGGAGCCTTCACCATCGGCGGGGGCTATGCGATGATTCCCCTCATCCAGGCCGAAATGTCCAAACGCGGCTGGATTTCCGACGACGAGCTGCCGGACATAGTGGCCCTGTCCCAGAGCGCCCCGGGCGTTATGGCGGTTAACATCTCCATCTTCGCCGGGCACAAGCTCCGCGGGTTCAAAGGCAGCCTTGCGGCCACGCTCGGCAGCATCCTCCCGTCCTTTCTCATAATCCTTGCCATCGCCATGTTCTTCACGGCCTTCAAGGACAACCCCTGGGTGGAACGGGCCTTCAAGGGCATACGTCCCGTTGTTATTTCCCTCATCGCCGTGCCGATGATAAACATGGCCAAGAAGTCCTGCAAAAGCTGGTGGGCCTGGCTCCTTGCCGTGGTTTCACTGGTGCTGGTGGCTTTTCTCAACGTATCGCCTATATACATTATCATCTGCGTGATAGTGATCGGGTTTGGGATAACGTATTTCAGAGATTCTTCGCGGCGCTCAGAATGACAGGAGGTGGATCAGAATGACCGTGGTATATCTCATATTGCAGCTGGCGTGGACGTTTTTCGTTATAGGGGCCTTCACCATAGGCGGGGGCTATGCCATGCTGTCCCTCATACAGAACCAGGTGGTAGTGGTGCACCCCTGGATAAGTGAAAGCACCTTTACGGACATAGTTGCCGTATCCCAGATGACCCCCGGGCCGATAGGCATCAACAGCGCCACATACGTGGGCTACGACGTGCTGTACGGCGCCACGGGAAGCCATCTTCTGGGCGTCTGCGGCTCGCTCACGGCAACGCTCTCGCTCATGCTGCCGTCTTTCATCATCATGCTTCTCATAGTCAAGTTCTACCAGAAGTTCAAGACGAGCACGCTCTACAGCGGCACTATGGCTTTCCTGAGGCCCAGCGTGGTTGGGCTCATCGGCGCCGCAGCCGTCATTCTCATACTAAAAACCACCTGGACCGGCTTCACCCCCTCGATACAGGTAGTTGCCGACAACTTCCCCGACTGGAAGAGCTGGTGCCTCCTTGGCGGGGCCTTCGCTGCCGGCTACTGGGGGAAAATAAATCCTATCTATATCATTCTTGCCGGAGCAGTACTGGGATTGCTGTTGTACTGATTTTTTTGCTATATTTGCACTTGTACTAACCTGACCTGTATAATGACTCCTGAACCGCTTCTGAGCCTGGATGACCTGCAGAAGGCCATCGGCGTTAAAGGTATTTTCGGAAAATATTCCGCTGCACTGCTGTATGCAGCACTTGGACTCGGGAAAGTGGATAAATTCTACCGCCTGAGGGAGCGCCCGGACGGTGCCGATTTCTCAAAGACCATACTTGAAGACCTGCCCGTGACGGTGGACCTTCCGGAGCATCAGCTTGAGCACATCCCTCTTGAAGGAGGTTTCATCACCGTATCAAATCACCACTACGGAGCCGTGGACGGGCTCATCCTGAACGCCGTAATCGGCAAGAGAAGGCCTGATTACAAAATCCTTACTACCTTCTTCCTTTCCCTTATACGGAATCTCAAGGATAGCTTCATTCCAGTAAACAATTTCGCCTCCGGAAAGGCCAGCAGCATAAGCGGGATTAGGGTGGCGCTGGACCATATCAGAAACGGCGGCGCCCTTGGACTTTTCCCCGCAGGAGAAGTGGCCACATGGCAGAAAAAAGGCGAAAGGACGGCCGTAAGCGGCAAGAGAGTCGTAGAGGACAAGCCGTGGGCGCTTAACATGATACGCCTAATCAGGCGTTCCGGCCTCCCTGTGATTCCGGTATACTTCGACGGAGACAACTCCAGGCTGTTCCACATCCTTGGACGCATCCATCCCATCCTGAGGTCGCTGAACCTGCCCAGGGAGATGTTCAGAGCCAGCGGAAAGACCGTTAAGGTGCGCATCGGCAGGCCGATAGCCCCCTCCATCATCGCATCCCTGGACGACAAGGCCCTGGCCGGATTCCTCCGGAACGCCTGCTACAGTTTCGAATGGCAGTGCCGCGAACAGGAGGCTCCCAAGGCCCAGGAGACGAAGCAGGTGCCCGTCGCCCCGCCCGTAGACCCTGCCCTTATCCGGGCCGATGCAGCCGCTATCCAGGACAAGAAAGCGTTCAGCTCCGGAGACTACGACGCCTACCTCATCAAAGCCCAGGACGCCCCTCACCTCATGAAGGAGCTTTACCGCCTGAGGGAAGTGACCTTCAGGGAAATCGGCGAAGGAACCGGCACCTCCGAAGATACGGACATCTACGACAACTACTATCGCCACCTCATCCTCTGGAACGTCCCCAACCAGGAGATAGCGGGCTCTTACAGAATTGGTTACGGCGGCGAAATCATCGATGGTCACGGCGGCATCGGCGGCCTTTACACCTCCACCCTCATAGACTACGGCCCGTCGGCCAAGGAGATTCTGAACCGGTCCATGGAGCTCGGGCGCTCATTCATCGTCTCAAAGTACCAGAGGGATGTCCTGCCGCTGAAAATGATGTTTACAGGCCTTTGCGTGGCAACCGTTTCCGGCACTCCCGTAGACCGGTTCATAGGCCTGGTGACTATAAGCGGAGCCATTCCCGACTTCCTCAAGAGCGTGGTACTGCACTTCCTCATGAAAGGCTACATGATGCCGGACCCTGACAGTTTCGCCCGGTCCACATCGCCCTTCACTCCCGATTACATGAGAGTGGACCCGGATGCCCTTCTGTACATGGCGCCGAACGACATCGACGCCCTGGACCGCCTTCTCCTGGCCCTGTCCGACGGGCAGTTCCGTCTCCCCGTCCTTATCAGGAAGTATTTCAGCTGCGGCGCACAGGCCGCCTGCTTCAACGTGGACAAGGACTTCTCCAACTGCCTTGACACCATGATCTCCCTTGAGTTCAAGGATTTCCCGGAGGCAAGCACGCGTTCATTCGTGCGCATACTTGAGCCGGACATGCAGGAAAAGATACTTACACTGTTCTACGGCAAGAAGTAGCATGGACAGTCCGTTCTGGGTATATCTTATCGGCTTTGCAGGCATGGGGGTCTACGGCCTCAGGATCCTCATCCAGTGGTACATGTCGGAAAAGTCCCGCAGGGTTGAGTCTCCCGGCATTTACTGGGTGCTCAGCAGCGCCGGCGCCATCCTTCTGTACATCTACGGCTGGCTCAGAAAGGACTTTTCAATACTCTTCGGAGAAAGCGTAGGCTACTATATCTATATGTGGAACATCTCCAACCTGGGGCTGTACAAGAAAGTGCCGAAGTTCGTCGTGGTGCTCCAGGCGCTGTTCCCGGTGGTGATCATCGGCCTCATCGTAAAGGACTTCCCCGAGTTCCGGAGCCAGTTCCTGGAAAACAGGCAGATTCCCCTGTGGCTGCTGCTGTACGGCGTCATGGGGCAGTTCGTGTACGAAATCCGCTCGCTGTACCAGCTTATATACAGCGTCAAGCGGCAGAAGTCTCTCCTGCCGCTTGGTCACTGGATTCTTGCCGTAATAGGCTCCGTGATGATTATCAGCTACGGTATCATCAGGCACGACTGGGTACTCGCCATCGGCCAGTTCTCCATCGTCTTCTCTATCCGCAACCTGATGATAAGCGCCGCCAACCTGAAAGAGGACCGGCCTACACCAGACAACCGTCCATAAGCTCCTCGATGGCCTTCTTGTCCAGGTTCTGGCCGATGAAGACTATCTTCTGCATGCGGTCGCCGTACTCGGGGTCCCAGTCGCGGCGGAGGTTCTTGTCACGGCGCATCATGTCCTGGAGCTCGTCCTCCGGCATGGTGGCGAACCAGAGTCCGGCCTCGCGGATGGACTTCTGGCGGCCTGCCTGCTCGAAGAGGTAGCACTGATCCTTGTTGTTGTCGAAGTAGCAGAGGCCCTTCGCACGGATGATGTTCGAAGGCCAGTGCTTTGCTACCATGTTGTCGAACTTGTTCAGGTCCATTGCCGGGCGGCGTGTCCAGACAAAGGTGTCGATACCGTACTCGAGAGCTTCGCCCTCGGCTTCTTCTTCCTCGTCCTCGCCTTCGATTGCGGCAATCCAGGCGGCCGAAGTAGCCACCTTGTCAAAGTTGAACATGCCGGTATAGATGAGTTCCTCCAGCGGGACGTTTCCATAGTCGCATTCAAGGATGCGGGCACCGGGATTGATTGCGGAAACGATACCTTTCAGCTTTCCAAGCTCCTCCGGAGTAACCTCGGAAGCCTTGTTCAGCAGCACCAGGTTACAGAATTCAATCTGCTCTATAACCAGACGCTCAAGATCGTCTTCGCCGATGTCTTCCTTCTGCAGGGCCTCTCCGGCGCCGAATTCGTCCTTCATGCGCAGGGCGTCCACCACCGTGCAGATGCAGTCTACGTAAGGCAGCTGGCCGTGTACGTACTGTGCGCCGAATGCCGGGATGGTGCTGATGGTCTGCGCGATGGGAGCCGGCTCGCAGATGCCGCTGGCCTCAACCACGATGTAGTCGAACTTACGCGCGGCGGTGAGGTCTGCTATCTGCTGGACAAGGTCCATCTTGAGCGTGCAGCAGATGCATCCGTTCTGAAGGGCTACCAGGGAGTCGTCCGTCTGGCCCACGATGCCGCCCTGCTCGATGAGGCTCGCGTCGATGTTCACCTCGCCGATGTCATTTACGATGACGGCGAACTTAATGCCCTTTTCATTTGCAAGGATGCGGTTCAAAAGGGTGGTCTTGCCGCTTCCAAGGTATCCTGTAAGAAGGAGTACCGGGATCTCTTTTCTGTCCAGATTAATCTCCATAGTCTCTAAAATGCATAAGACACGCCCAGCCCGACAACGTTGTCGGACGGGTATTTCATATAAGTAACATCAATATTGAAACCTGCCACCGACGCACCGGCGCCAACTGCAAAATATGACGGCAGGGCGCAGACGGAACTTGCGTAACGGTAACCTGCCCTGAGGTTGAAATACTCCAGGAAAGCGAGCCTGAGGCCTGCTGCCGCAGCGTAGTTCCTGCTGAAATAGTACTCGCCCATGGCATCGATATGCAGGGTGCCCAAAGCCTCTATCTCTGAAGCATAATCGGCCCCGACGAAGACGTGCGCCGGCTGGGGATAGGAATCCCCGGACACGGAAGCGACCTTGCCGCCAAGGGTGGAAACTCCGGCGATGACGGCGATGTCGTCGGTAATCATGTCCCTTACGGAAAGGTCCAGGCTCACGCCGCCGTAGCTGTTTTCTGCCGTGAGGCTCTGCCTTGCGTAACGCAGGTTCGCGCCCACCGAGAGCGCATCCGTGATACCGAAGCCGAAGCCGGCCGAAAGTACCATGTTGTTGGTGCGGTAATCGGCAACGGTGGCGCCCGCATTATAGACGCCGCCAAGGTACAGGGCCATCCTGTCCGTCAGTGCCAGGCCGGCCGCCCCGCCAAAAAGCAAATCCCCGGAGAAATAGCGGAATCCCGCTCCTGCCGATACTTTCTTGTCCATATATGCGCCCGCCGCAGCGCCGCGGAAGGCGTTCCAGGGGCCGTTATCGGCAGCTATTGCCGCACCGGCGGTTCCCTGAAGGACGGGGGATATTTCTGTACGGGTAAAAACCAGGGCTTCTCCCTGCGCCTTTGCGCCGAAAGAAGACAGGATGAGCGCACAGGCTGTTAATATCAAACTTCTCTTCATGACTGATCCTCCCAAAAGGGGATGCAAGTTAGGAATTATCGCTGTAAAAAGCAAAAATCATTATATTTGTAAGCATGAAAAGGATAATCGCACTACTGGCTGTAATCGGTTTTACATGCACCGGCCTCCAGGCTCAAGAGCTCACCGTAAAGGAATTCCTCAGGTTGTCGCCAAGCGACACATCGGCCTACATAGTAAAGGGAGTCGTCTCCAAGGTACGCAGCGCAAGCAGCGGAAGCTTCTACCTGCAGGATGAGACCGGGACCCTTCTCGTCTACGGCCTCCAGAGCCCCGGATTGGACAAATCGTTCCGGGAAATGGACGTGGTCAAGGGCGATACCCTCACCGTGCGCGGCCGCTTCACCATTTACGACGGCACTACCCGCGAAATGAAAAACGGCATCCTCCTCTCCAAGTCCGACGGCCCCGACCACAACCTCTCCTACATGGACCGCCTGGAGAAAAAGCCCGTCTTCAAAGGCAAAGAGGGTAACGAGGCCGAAGAAGCCTTCCGGCAGTGGGTGCAGGCCCATCTCGTCCAGCCCACCGACGGCTCCAAGGGCACAGTCAAGGTGCGTTTCGTCGTAGGCCGAAAGGGCGCCGTCCAGGAGATTCAGGTGCTCAAAAGCCCCTCTCCTGCCCTGAGCGACGCCGCCGTAAAGACGCTTCAGAAGGCCCCTAAATGGAAACCCGCCAGGGCCGACGGGGCCCCGACGAGAATCACATTCGTTATTCCTGTTGTTTTCGAATAATCAGAAAGAGTACGAAAGACCTCCGCAGAGTGCCGTTCCGGCATCAGGGATAATCTTTGCACAGAGGTCGAGCTGCGCTCCATAAAGCTTCAGTCCCGCGCCAAATGAGAAGTGCGTAGGGACAGGAGCTGCGGTGAAGTCGTCCTTCAGGCTGCCGTAAGCGAAGCCTGCGCGCACAAACACCATATCCTTGAAGGCATACGAAACGCCCGCAGCCGCACCCAGGTTGGCGTTGAAGTAGTAGTCGGCATCGGCCACGAAGCCGATTACTGACTCTCCGAACGCAAGGTCATAGGAGGCTCCGATCTTTGCCGATGCAGGCAGCGCATAGGTCCTGTTTCCGCTGCTTTTCACCTTGGGGCCAAGGCTGTAAACGCCGGCGCTCACGCCAAGGCCGCCCATCTTGAAGAGGGCGGCAAGGTCGGCATTGATGCCGGAAACGGCCACCTTGGAGGACAGCTGTTCCTTGGCGAACCTGATGTTTGCGCCAAGGCTGAGATAGTCTGTAAACGCAAAGCCAAGACCGCCGCCGATTATCATATTGGACGGCTTGAAAGTACCGGCAGCACCGCCGCCGTCGCTGCTGAGAGCCGTTTCAGGGTATCTCATCGAGGCGTATCCGGCATGGACGCTGAACTTTCCAAGACGCCAGGCGGCACCGGCGGCAAGGCCGTTGCTGTGGCCTTCGCCGGAGGGAGTCATGTTCATGGATACCGCCGCACCCAGGGTGGTCTCTTCAAGCGGAGCGAGGGCGGGATTCTGAAGGAAGGAGAATGCCGTTCCCTGCACGGAGGAAGCACTGCCTGCCCCTGCGAGCGAAGCGGTTACAGGATTCCTGGAAGCCCTGAGCCAGTCCATCGCAACGCTTTCCTGTGCTGCGATATACATGGCGGGTAAAAACGCCGCCACAACAAATGTCATTACCTTTCTCATTGCTTCACTATAGTTGCTTTATAGACTTCACCGCCGGTTTCAACCCTCAGGGTGTAGATACCGGGGGCGGCCGGTTTTACATTGATTTCGGCAGGCGCAAACGCGCTGCAGTAGAACTGCTGCTTGAATACGGTTACTCCTGATGAACTGATGAGGGAGATCGTGGAAAATTCCGGCTCATTTCCGGTTCCGACGTAAAGGACGCTCACAACCGGATTGGGGTATGCCTGGAACTTAACCTCGGAAGAACGTACCAGAACCACGAAGGACGTCTCTATAGCCCTCCCTCCGGCATCCGTTGCCGACAGGTTCACCGTTGCCATGCCCTCGTCAGACAGGGCGGTGACGACAAGGGTCTCGGTGCCGGCGGTCTGCGATACATGCACCACAGAACGGTCCGTGATGGAAATGGTGTAGTTCAGTTTCTCGCCGTCGGGGTCCTGAATATACTCATGCATGTCAATCTTTACCATGTCTCCGCCATACCTGAGCATGAGGTTCTCCATGTCCTTCACCTTTACGGGTGCGGCGTTGGGAAGTATCTCATAGGTAATGGGGAAGGTGATTTCAGGGCCGTAGTTGTCCCAGACCTTAAGAGTGGCGTGGTAGACACCTTCACCGGTGACATTTCCAAGTACCTGGAGGTCGTATTCCCCTTCTTTCACGCTTTCCAGAAGCCTCAGGGCGCCGCCTTCGTCAGCGGCATCCTTGATGAACTCCACATTGACGACGTGCCCGTCGGGGTCTTCAATGGTGAAAGGAATCGTGAAATTGTCATGGACATGGAACTTGTAGTCCCCCGTATAGGTGGTTGTGATGGTGGGAGCGTGGTTCTCTCCGGTATCAGCCTCGACGATATTGCTGATTGCAGAGAAGTTGCGGCCGTAGTCGTAGGCGCTGATTGCGATATAATAGTGGGAGGAGAAGCCAAGGTCGCCGATGGTGCCCTGAATCTTGTCTCCGACCTTTGCCTCACGGGAGAGGAAACTGCCCTGGACGATGTCCTGACCGGGATTTCTGGGGTCACAGGACTGAAGGGCGGCCTTGGTCTTGGCGGCCAGGACGCGGAAGCCGTATGCGGGCTTTCCGTCCTTGTCGGCAGGAACGGTGAGTGAGACGGTGGCGAAATTGGACTTCACGCCCACCAGAGCAAGGTCTGAAACCGGTGCCGGGGGCTCTCCGGAGCCATAGCTGATAGCGCCAAGGGCATCAACAAGGGGGCCGATCCTGTAGGAAGCGGCAATGTCGGCATTGTTCGCACCGCCGATGAGCTTGTCCCAGAGCTGATCCCTGGTGAAGCCTTCGCCTCCGCAGTAGGAGATTACGAGGGCGGCTACGCCTGTAACGTGAGGGCAGGCCATGGAGGTGCCGCTCAGAAGGCCGTAGGAGTTGTCAGGGAGCGTGCTCATGATGTCTACTCCCGGAGCACAGATGTCCACCCAGTCTCCGTAGTTGGAGAAGTTGGAACGGGTGCCGTAGGATGTAATGGCGCCTACCGACATACAGCCGGGATAGCAGCCGGGAGCGCCGTAAGGCTGTCCTTCGTTACCAGCGGCAAAGAACATGATACCGCCGGCCATGGGGCCTGTCTGTACTCCGCCTTTCATACCCGCGTGGCTGTTGAAGTACTCAACAGCGCTCTTGAATGCCGTGGGAGCCTCGGAGATTGGCTTGATGGCGTCCTCGTGGGCTTTTTTTGCAGCGGCCTTGTTGTAGTTGCCTGCATCGTCAGTGAAATCGTATCCCCAGCTGTTGTTGGAGATGACGGCGCCGTGGTCTGCTCCCCAGACCATGGCTTCCTCGAAATTTCCATATCCTGCGCTCTGCGAGTTCTGGAAAACCTGGCAGGACATGAGCCTGACGCCCTTCTTTCCGGCTTTGGCGTCACCGCCGGCTATGCCCGCAACTCCAATGCCGTTGTTGTTCACAGCGGCAATGGTGCCTGCTACATGGGTGCCGTGGGAGTGCGCCACGATGCGGTAGCCCGGATTGCCGGACATGAAGCTCTTGGAGCCGTCGGCACCTCCTGGGATATAATTGTCGGCAAGGTCCTCGTGGGCGGGGTCAATGCCGCCGTCGACCACGGAGACTATCACTGCAGGATTGCCGGTAGTGTATGCTTCCCAGACGGGAAGTGCATTCACATCGGCCCACTGGGTGCCGGGATTATCATAATGCCACTGGCGGCCGTAGAGGGGGTCGTTGAAGACGACGGAAGGCCTGCTGATCTTGTAGACCGGGTTTACGACCTCCACGCCCGGGATTGATCCCATGTCTGCCGATGCCTTGGTAAGAGGCTTTGCAGGGTTATAATGGGTCCTGTACCAGCGGTGAAGGCCGGCCTCGCGATGGGCGGCCTCGTTTTCGGGGTCGTAGGGGAAGATCCTCTCCAGATATTCGGCGCCAAGCTGTAAGGCTGCAGCCGCAGGGTCGGACTCTGCGAGGCTTGCCATACTCTCGTCCAGAAGGACCTCGGCAACGCCCTCCACATATACCGGACCCGCCTCAACCTCCTCTGAAAGAGGGGCTGCCGACGGAGTCTGAATCTGTTCATCCTCCTTGGCGCAGGACAACGTCAACGCTGCCAGGGCAAGGGGAAATAGCCATTTTCTCATAGATTTTCAGCTATATATTCGAGCACTTTGACAAGGGAATCTGTCTTGTGCCACTTGATTTTCTCTTTCTTGAGGAAGGCCTTCGCTGCGGCCTTGTCAATGCCGGGAAGGGATAGGAAGGCACTTTTCGACGCTTCCACCTCCTGAGCCCCCAGAAGGAAGGTATATTTCGTCTTGAGCGGGAGTTCGACGCCGTTCTTTGCATCGGCAATGGCGGCATCGAGGTCCATGCTGACGCCGGAGGCCCCCGCTATTCCAAGGTTGTTCACCTTCTGGGTGGATGCAATGGCAGACTTCACTCCAAGGCCGATATCCTGCCTCGAGAGCTGGTCCATGTCCACGCTCACTTCCTTCAGGAGGAACTTGCCGCCGGTAAGTTCATGCACCACCTGCTTGAGATGTCCCATTCTGTTCACGAACACGCCGTCGCCGATTCTCACCGCCTGGAGGCGGAGCATGTCGGCAGCCATAATCTTGCCGTCCTTGACAAAGTGAAGCTTGCCGTCCACCACCGAAACGTTGAAATAGCCTTCAGCAGACTGCTCGCCTCCATGGTTGGTTACAACGCCTGAGACGAAATCCTCATTGATGTACGGCCACGTCTCCCTTGGACGGTAGTCGTAGTTTTGAGCCGCCGCTGCTACCGAAATCAGCGCAGCGGCGGCTACTATAAACAACTTGTTCATTACCTGGCGACGCGTTCATATTCGCGGAACAGGCCGCTTGCGTCCTTCTGGCTTACAGCCTTTGCAGGTTTGAAGCTGATGCCCTCTGTCTTTGCAAAAGGCTTGCCCAGCACGGCTGCCGAAGGAGTAGGCTCATCAACTTCTGCCTCAATCGGCGTCCATGTGGCAGGCAGGGCATAGCCATTCTGATGCCAAGAGCCATAAGTACCGTCACTATTAGCGGCAAATAACTTCATTCCAACGAAGTTTCCGTAATTGGCATGTGCCTCTGAGGGTGTCAGTTCGATATTCCCGTCAACCACCTTGGCAGTAAGAATGACCTTGCCGCCATCCCAGAGATATTCCTTCTCCTGATAGAGTATCAAACCACAGAGCTTAACCTTGAAATCATCCGCCGAATAGCATGTCTGCTCGTAAAGCGACAGAGTGGAAGTTTCTGCGTCAAAGTCGGCATAAACCGACAGGCCCATATCCATGAGGCCGTCAATTACAAACCTGGCGCCGGCAATGTCTGAAGAGACTGTTATTGTGTCTATGACTTCACCATTGTCCATATAGGACTGAGTGTCAGCATTCCAGGGAGTATCATGCCTCTTTGCGCCCCATGTACCAAGGAAGGCGTTGAAGGCCTCATTAGTCTCATCCGCCACGACTCTTGTCATGTTTGCAGGCCATGAATAATACTCATCCACATATACGTAGCCATTGTTCTCTCCTTCCGGCACGCCGAAGTAGAGCATTCCCTCGATAGGATACTCACTTCCGTCCGACCCTGTAATGGAACCGGGACTCTGAACAACGGCGGTGTTATCATCGGTCTTCACAATCTTGGCCACTGCTGACGTTGTACTATAAAGTTTGCCGCCACCGGCGAGGGCGAGCAAGGATATTTCGTAAGTCTTTCCGTCATAAACGTAGCTGTCAAGATTGCTCTGGCCATAGATGATGATGGCGTCGTTTTCGTAATCATATTCAGCCTTGGCATAGCAATTATCGACATCGCCCCTTCCGCCGTCTATGCCGAAGATGTAGAAATAGCCTCCGGGATATCCCTCGATGATATCCCAGGTATCATAGCTGCCGCCACGGGCAACTTTCCAGGAACCCAGCCACTTGTTGTATGCCTCGACGGCCTCGGCAGAAGCCTCTACCTCAAAGGAGCCGTAGGAATACTTGCCATTGAGATAACCCTTTTCATCGCAGCCAAGGAGAACCACCTCGTAAATATAAGGGGAGAACACATTGTAAGGAAGTGCATCCTGGCTTCCCGTCTCGAAATAAGGAGCGTTGTCTGTCCCTATCAGAGGACGGATATAGGACTCGAAGTACATGACAACTTCGTCGAGGGTTTCGAAATTCTCTTTCAGCACGCCTGCTTCGAAGATACGAATGTAGTAGTTTTCACCGTCAGCAATGCCGGAAGTCTTGATATAGGAGCAGGGGCTGCCTTCGTAGTCACCGTTTCCGGTATACTCAATCTTCCAATCATCCATTCGAGTGGGAGTAATAGTGATGCTGTTACTGATATAGGCATCGGCCTTCTTGCCGATGGTGACGCCGCCGGAGACCTCCTGGATGTAGATGATGAGAGCGTTCTCACCGGGCACGAGGACGGACATGTTCAGGGCAAGGGCCACGTCCTTGGAAACTTCGCCGGCCTTGATGACCACTTCGCTGTCAAAGGTCACGGCATCGGCAGGGATGGTAACTGCGTCTTCAACCTCTTCCTGGAGGGCAAGCTTGACGGTGATGTCCTCGGCAAGGGCCCTGCTAAGGGACAGGGAAATCTTTGCAGCACCCTGCTCGGAGAAGGACTCGTCGGCGGAGGCGATGTTGATGGTGGGCACCTCGGGGGCAACAATGGTAAGAGTGGCTTCCTTGGGAGAGCCCACGGTTGCACCGGAGGCCGACTGGATGGTGATGACAGCAGAACCGGCGCTCTTTACAGCGCCCATGTTAAGGGTAACGGGGACGACCTGCTTGTTGTTTCCGGCCGAGATTGTAACCTGCTTGTCAAATGTAAGTTCGGATGCGTAGTCTCCGGATGCTGCGAGGCTGACCACAACATCTTCAGAAGCCTTGGAGGACAGGGTCAGAACGACGGAAGCGCTGCCGTTTCCGTCGAAAGTCCCTGATAAAGCGGAGATTACCACTGTGGGAGTAGTGGTCTTGGTGGTGGGTGAACAACCGGCGAAGATAGCAGCGAAGGCTGCAAGTGCCGCACCAATTTTCCAAATGTTTGCTTTCATAGGGCTTATTGTTTTTGAGTGTTTATTTCTTCACGAGAGTAATAGGGGCCGATGCCGTTGCATCACTGGCGGCAAGGTAATAACCATCATTCTCATAGATGGCGGCAAAACCGCGGTTCCCACTAAGCTTGTAGCCGTCTTCTGTCTTGTTGAAAGACAAGGTGCCGGAAACGTAAATGCTATTCGGGTATTCATATCCATAGATCTGAATGAAATGGCCGTTGAACTGGTCTGCAAGGGTGTATCCAAGCGGTATGGTGATGGTGGAAAGATCGTCGGATACGGGGGCCACCACATAATGGCGCTTGCCCTGACCGACATAGCTTCCGGCAAAAGTGGGGACTATACCGTCGAAGAACACCTGATTATAGCTGTTGGGGTCTTCCGCGAGGGTTACGGTCCAGGAATTGCCATCGGCATCGGTTGCCGTATATTCACCGAAGATGGACTTCAGAGGGTGGTCATTGTCGATGATGGTCACCTTGCAGGTGGAGAATCCGCCCACGGCCACCATGGAACCGGCATTGAGGATATGAATGGAGAAATTCTTGTTTCCGGTGAGCACCCCGGGGAAATCGGTTATCTTCACCTTGACGCTCTTGACGCTCTCTCCTTCATTGAAGCGGATAATCGCCGCTTCGTTGTCCACCACGGAGTAGTCTACTCCGCTCTTTCCGTTGGGGACCACCTGGCCGGTGGTGGCGTCGGTCTTTTCTCCGTCAAGCGTTTCGAAAGTGAGGGAGAAGGCCACATCGGAAGATGAGACGTTGATCGGAATCTCTATTTCGCCGGCATCCTCATAGACAGACACGGCCGGAGAGGAGAAATACACGAAGGGGATCTCGGTGTATTCTGCCAGGCGGCTGCAGGAAGCCAGGACGAGAAGTGCAGATATGGTATAAACTATTTTCTTCATGGCTTGTCTGTATTAATTGTTACCGTAAACGTCATTCTGAATCAGATTGTCGTTGAGCTTGATCTGATTGGAAGGAATGGGCCATACCATGTGATAGTCATTGTCGGCAATGGAACGCTGGTCATAGAAGGTGCCGGTCTCGATGGCGTTGACAGCCACGGCGCCGGGCTGGCCCTCACGGCCGGAGAAGCCTTCCTCCCACCTCTTGAGGCATACGAAACGCATGCCTTCGCCGGCGGTCTCGCGGAACCATTCCTTCTGGATGCTTTCCATGCGGCCGTTGGTTACAGTTGCCTTGCGGGCCGTCTGCAGCGCATTCAGAGCCTCTTTTGCCAATGAAATCTTGTTCTGTGCGGCAAGAGCCTCGGCCTTAATAAGATACAGTTCAGAAATCTTGTAGGGCTTGCACATCTGGGCTCCGTTGGGGATGCCGTTGGTGTAGAGGGCGGGATTGCCGAGGAACTTGGTGAACGTGGCGAAATTGCCTCTGTAGAAGGAGCCGTTCACCCTGGACCAGAAGTCCGAGGTGGCGAACCAGGCAGCCTTGCGGAGGTCTCCTTCACCATAGGAGTCAACAAGCTTCTTCGAAGGGATGAACATCGGGGAAGAAGCCACGCCGTGCTCCTGGGTGGATGTCATTCCGGTATATGCCGTAATCGAAGAGGGCATTTCGCTCAGGCTTCCGTACATCTGCATGATGGGCTCGGTACCGCTGTCGTTACGATACTCGTCCCGCATGGCCTGGGAAGTTGAAGCGAGGGTATAAACGCCCGTAGAGATCACTGAATCGGCACTTTTGGCTGCATTGTCGTAATCCTGGATGTCCAGGTAGTACCTTGCATACATGGCATTCACCGCATCTATGGTAGGATACTGGGCGGCGATTTCTCCGCGTACGTTCTTGAGCCTTACGGCTGCGGAATCCAGGTCGTTCTTGATCTGGGTGTATACTTCGTGCACGCTTGCACGGGCCGGGCGGGCGTAAAGGTCATAGTGAAGGACCAGCGGAACGCCGCGGGGATCGTCAAGGTCCGGATTGTAGTTCTTTGCGAAGTGACGGATGAGGTTCAGGTAGGCATCGGCACGGAAGAGATATGCCTCACCCTGGATGACGCGGGCGTCGGCCTCGTATCCCTCGGGGATGTTGATCTCTTCATTCAGCGCATCGATGAGGACGTTGTAGTCCTTGATCACATAATAGTGATTGTTCCAGTATGACTCGATGTAAGTGTCACCTGCGGTATAGCTGTCGTCCGTGCGGTGGACGCTGCCGTAGTTGTTGCCGAAGCCTGCGACGGCGTTGAAACCGTCCATCATCACGTCCTCCATGACGGCGAAGCTGCCGCCGTGGATGGCACGGAAGTCCAGCATGATGCCGGCCTCGTAGGAGGCAAGGTCATTGGCAGTAGCGATGAATCTGGAACCCTCCTTATACTCCACGGCGCTTGTCGGAAGCTGCTCCAGGTTGCAGGAGGCCAGAAGAAGGGCGGAAGAAACTGCTGCAAATATATATTTGAATGTATTTTTCATGGCTCGTCTCTCTTTAGAAGGTTAATTCCAGACCAAAGAGGTACTGCTTGGAGTTTGCGGGCAGACCAAGGGACACGTTGGTGTCGTTCTCGGGGTCTATGCCGGAGTACCTTGTGAACGTAAGCAGGTTACGTCCCGTGAAAGTGATCTTGAGGTCCCTGAAGATACGCTTCATGCCATCGCCCATGGGAATGGAGTAGCCGACCTGCAGGTTCTTGAGCCTCAGGAAAGAGGCGTCCTCAAGAAGGTGGGTATCGAACTGCATCTGCACACCCTGGCGCCAGTCCGGCCACTCAGCATCCTTGTTGGTCTCCGTCCAGAAGTCGGAAATGCCCTTGTGCTGGTTGTCGGAAGTGAACTGGTTGGGGTTTGCATAGAAGTATGCGTCGTTGTTGGTCATGTACTTTCCAAGGACGTAGGAGAAGTCTGCAACGAAGCTGAGTCCCTTCCAGCCGCCCTGGAGGCTGAAGCCGCCGTAAACGGGGGCGTGACGCCTGAGGCCGGTATTCTGGGTAAGGGCAACCTCGTCGAACTCGTCGGTAATTTCATCGGCGGTCCTGACGTCGATGTTCTCTCCTGCCTTGTACCAGGTGGGACGTCCGGTTTCACGGTCTACGCCTGCGTAAATGGGGTAGTAATACATCACGGGATGACCCACCACGAAGGCTACGCCGGTATTTGCGATTTCCCAGCGTTCACGGCCGTCGAAGAGTTCAAGGACCTTCTCTGCATTGTAGTTGAAGGTGGTCTGGAACCTCAGGAAGGCTTCGCGGCTGCGGTAAAGATCGGCACCGAGGGTGATGTCAAGGCCCCTGTTCAGGAGGGCGCCCACGTTCCTGGTCTGGGAGGCAAAGCCCACTGTGGAAACGATGGGAACGTCCATGAGCATGTCGGTGGTCTTTCTGTTGTACCACTCGATGTCAAAGTCGAAGCGATCCAGGACCTTGCCGGTGAAGGCAATGGTAAGGAGGGCCTGCTGCTCCCATTTCAGGTCAGGACTTGCGGGCTGGCTGAAATAGAGGGAGGACTGGCCGTTGTAGGTGCTGCCGCTGCCCACAAGGCCAAGGCGCACATAGTTGCCGATAGCGGCATTGCCCTGCGTACCGTAGCTCACCTTGAAGTTGAGGTCGTTCACCCAGACGATGTTCTTGAGGAAATCCTCTTTCTTGAGCTTCCACAGCATACCGGCGCTCCAGAACGGTGCCCAGCGGTTGTTGGCGCCGAACCTGGAAGATGCATCGTAACGCAGCGAGAAGTCGAAGATATACTTCTCGAACATGGTGTAGTCCACATGGCCGAAGAACGAGCGGAACGCGCTTCTGCTCTGCGACTCGCTCACTTCGTTCCTTTCCGGATTACCCTGGTCGAGCTGGATGATGTTAGGGTTGGTGATGTCTTCGGCATAGGCGTCGAAGGCGTCATAGTCATTGTAGATTTCCTCGTGGCCGAGGAGGGCTGTGAACTTGTGGTTCTCTCCGAAGCCGAAGTTATACTCGAGAGTGTTCGTGAGGGATGACGAGTAGTTGAATCCTGCGCTTCTGTACCTCCAGCCGCTGCCGTTGGCAAGGTAGTAGTCCGGATTGATGTACTGGACACTACGGGACACATAACCGTCCACACCGGCACGTGAGCTGAAACGGAGGTTTCTGGTGAAGTCAATGGTGGCGAAGAGCGCACCGTTGAGGCTGAGGCGTTCCGTGGGGCTCACCCTGTTTGCCATGTAGGTATGGTGGTTGATCATGCCGCCAGGGTACTCGTTCTCGTATTCCTTTCCGGTTTCAGGATCTATCGCAGGATAGAACGGGAGGGCCAGATAGGAAAGGGCGCCGGAGGTGTAGTTCCTGTTGTTGGATGAATTTGACCAGTTGGGGTTCTGGACATTCTTGTCATAGGACACGCTGGTGTTCATGCCTACCTTGAGCCAGTCCTTGGGACGGCCCTGGATGTTGGAACGGAGGGTATAACGGTCGTAAACGTTGCCGATGGCATTACCCCTCTGATGGAACTGTGATGCACCTATCATGTAGGCCACCCTCTGTCCGCCGCCTTCCACGGAGATATCGTTCTGGTACTGGGGATTGTTGAACTGCTGAACGTAATTGTACCATTTGGTATCGGCATTGTAGCCCTTGTCATAGAAGGTTTCCTTCACGTACTGGGCTGAATGGATACCGGAAATGTTCCAGAAGTTGGCAAGTTCGCTGCTGGACATCATGTTCTCGTACAGGGACTTGTCCGTAACCGTCGAGATACCCCACTGGGAGCGGACGGTGACAGTTGCGTCGTTGTTGTACGAGCCCGTCTTGGTGATGATATGCACAACGCCGTTGGCGGCTCGGGAACCGTAGATGGAGGTTGCCGATGCATCCTTCAAGATGGAGATGGACTCGATGTCGTTGGGGTTCAGGGCCATGATGGTACGTGCGCTTGAAGGCACACCGTCCACTATGTACAGCGGCTGTGAGCTGGAGGTAAGCGAGCCGATACCGTGAAGGGTCATGGTAACGGAATTATCTCCGGCAACACCGCCGGAAGTGAGAACCGCAAGACCTGCCACCTGTCCCTGAAGCATGTCCAGTGCCGATGATGACGGCGCATTCTTGATGGTCTGGGAGTTGACGGTGGATACGGAACCCACAAGGGATTCAACCTTTTTCGGTGAACCGTAGCCGATTGCCACTGCCTCCTCGAGGAAGGTGACGGCGTCGGCCAAGGTTATTACGATTTTACCTTTCTGGACGGGGACCTCTGCATCTTCGAAACCTACGCAAGATGCCTTGAGCGTCTTCGTTGCAGCAGGAACCTTGAAGGAGAATTCTCCGTCGGCACCGGTCATGGTGCCCACTGTGGTTCCCGACACGAAAACAGCCACACCGGGGATGGGGTCTCCCACCTGATCCAACACCACACCTGAAACTGTTATATTCTGGGCATTCATGGACAGGATTCCCGCGAACGCCAGAACAGAAATCAGTATCAGTCTGATTCGTTTCATAAGCTTTTATTTGTTAATTGACACACTACATTTACGCCGCTTTGTGAAGCGGCGTAAATGCAAATATGACAATAATAATTTAAAAATGCAATTATTGCAGCCCTGCAATGAACTCCTTCATGTAGTCCATGTTGGCGAGGACGCTGCGGAAGAGCGCCATCTGGTTGCGCGTGCGCACCAGATTGTGCTCCGGATACTTGATCTTGTAGTAGGTGTCGCCGTTAAGGTAATCGGCAAAGAAGCGGACGGCCTGCATGAACGGGAAGAGGAGGGTTCCGTAGGGCAGATTCTCCTTCTCGACGGGGGTGAGGAAGGTGGCTCCTTTGATGTACCCTTCGGCAAAAGCCTCGAATATATCCCTGCGGAAGGCCACTTTTTCGGTGGCGGGGTCATCCTCGGCCACGGTGTTGGCGGCGGTGCGGAGGAAGTCTCCGAAGTCCGAGAACACGAAGCTGGGCATCACGGTGTCAAGGTCGATGACGCAGAGGACGCGGCCTTCGGCATCGAACATCATGTTGTTCACCTTGGTGTCGCAGTGGCAGATGCGCTTGGGAAGCTTTCCTTCACGGTAGAGGCGTTCGCCAAGGCACATGTCGTACTTGTACTTGTTGATTTCCTCCAGGATGGCCTTTACTTCGGGGTCCTTGAGGCGGCCGGCCTTGTCGGCGGCAACGGCTTCGTCCAGCTGGCGGGCGCGGAGTTCCATGTTGTGGAAGTCCGGGATGGTCTCGCCGAGGGTGTCGGGGATATCGGCAAGCTGGGCTTCGAAACGGCCGAAAGCCTCGCCGGCAAAGCGGGAGTACTTGGGGTCTACGGTGTCGTAGGTGAAGGCGTCGGGGATGAAAACCGATACCCTCCAGTACGACTCGCCGTCAAAATAATAGGTCTGCGGGGCGTCCTTGAGGGGGACGAAGGTAAGGACTTTCCTGTCGATGTCGCTCTCCCCTGCCTCAACCAACTTTTTGCGGATATGGCGGGTGACGGCCTCGATGTTGTGCTGCAGGAGGTCTACGTCCTGGAAAATGGCATTGTTGATACGCTGGAGAACGTAGTCGGGAGCATCCCCCACCGTCGTCACCTTGTAGGTATCGTTGATAAGACCGTTTCCAAGCGGCTTCACCTGAAGCACTTCTCCCTTGATGGCAAATTTGCCGATGATTACATCTGTCTGTGGCATATTATTTCAGTGTTTTCTTGAGTTTTCCAATTGCGTGTTCGAGGCTCTCCGTGGGCTCGATTATATTATAGTCTTTCCAATAGTCCGGGTCCGAGAACTCTGCCGATTTCTCCGAAAGGATATCGCTGGACTTGAACATTTCGTCCCGGGAAATGGGCTGGACCTCCTCCCGCCTGTCCGTAATCACAAGTTCGTTCACTACCGAATAGGACGTTGCGAAGAGGCGCTTTTTCCAGTCGCAGTTGAAGTGGATGTCAGAGCGGAAATACGAGAGGCGGTACTTCCCGTCCTTGCAGGTATAGTTCATGACAAGTGATACCTGCTTTGGCGTAAAACGCAGGCCGCGCGGCTTCTTTACCAGTATAAGGCGCGTGGCGGCAGCCTTGTCCGAAAGGTCCAGCTGCAGTTCGGCCCTTGTAAACGCCATGGTTTCCATGTCTATGTAGAAGGTCCCGTAGTACAGGGCGAAATCCGTTTTCTCTGCCGGGACCGCCTTTATCACAAACTGGGGACGGTCGTCGATATATGCCATGGAACCCATGTTCAGGATATAGTAACGGGAGATATCCTGATCCAGGATGACTTCCGGGTTCTTGACCACGTCCAGAAGCAAAGGCTGGGTGGGACCGCCCATCATCTTGATACTGAGCGTGTCCTTGCGGTGCTGGCTCAGAAGCACCCTGCTCTTTTCCAGGGCGGCCTTGTCTGCCTTGACAGAGCGGTTGTAACCGGTCTTGTAAAGACGGGCTACCGCCTCACTTATATAGATGTAGCGGCTGCGTTTACGGACAGTCTCACGGTAGAAACACTCAAGGAGTTCCGGCTCCAGAGGGTAATTGTCACCCACGCTCTGCATAGCCTCCTTCAGGATATGCCAAGGGTCTCCGGTTATGGCGAAAGATTCGTTCAGCGGCAGTGCCTGGCTCTTTATTCTCACGTCAAGTCTCTCCGTTCCGGGCTGCACGCGGCGCTTCTCGAGCCTGTATCCAAGAAAGGAGAAATTAAGCTCAGAAATGGGCCTGTCACTCTTGATGACATACTCCCCGTCCGCATTTGTCACAGTTGCAAAATGCCGCCCCGGGACGGAAACGGCCACGGATTCCACCGGCTTACCCGTAGATGCGTCCGTAACCCTTCCCCTGACGCTATGCACAAGCTCCTGCCCTGCCGCGACAAATGACAGCACGGCAAGTCCCAGTGACATTATGCACTTGGCAAAGCCTCTCATTACCCACAAATATAATGAAATTCGCTGTCAATTTTGCAAAATTATAAAAAGTTCTTATCTTTGCAGTCCCGAATTTCACAACGAGCCATTGGAGAGATGCTCGAGTGGCTTAAGAGGCACGCCTGGAAAGCGTGTATACTCCAAAAGGGTATCCCGAGTTCGAATCTCGGTCTCTC
>OCVV011354708.1_pt1 | contig 33502 bp, 55 predicted proteins | sample 1539721 | NCBI WGS metagenome assembly OCVV01 (sample SAMN02144230, study PRJEB22623) | gut metagenome | biome: sheep rumen | host: Ovis aries | place: New Zealand | reverse complement strand
AATTCTTCAAAATAATTATAATTAGGAAGAAGAAAAATTTAAAGCACTTCTTGGACCGCTTCAACAATATGATAAAGAACAACAAGAAAAGTTATTTTATACAATACAAATTCCTGAAGAGTATCATAATGATATAAATTTCTTATTAACTGACGTCGCAGAAAAAGTTCAACACCCAGACATAATTAGTAAATTAGTTTGGGCAGAATATGTAAAGCCTTATATGGATGATACTTTCAAGCGCGTTGGTATTGAAGATAAACCTGGTATTTATAAAATAACAAATATAAATACTGGTAAACCGTATATAGGGAAAAGCACAAATATTAAGAAGCGTCTACAAGACCATTTCAAAAGTGCTGTTGGAATACAATCAATTGCTGATTAGGCTGTGCATCATGCCTTGCTTAAAGAGGGATTATGGAATTGGTCAATAGAATACATAATATATTGTGATAAAGATTAGCTTGGAGAATTAGAAAAGTATTATATTAATTTCTTTAAAACGCAAGAATTTGGATATAATAGGAAAGAGGGCGGTTAAATATGACGATAACAAAAATTATAAAGTTTCATGGTAATAGTAAATATTTTGCAGGACTAGCTCAAACAGATAATGATAAATATATATTAATATATGGATTAATTGGAGAAATGAAAGTGACGAATGAAATAATAAATGATAAACCATATTGGTTCCCTATTTTAGAAGAGCAAATAGCAAAAGTAGAAATTCCATTTATCGCAAATGATAGCCCCTACTTATTTACTTTAATCACTCTACATAACAAAGAAGAATATGATACAATACTTTCACTTTTAGAGGTAATATATGGCGAATAAAGATTTAACTCCACAAGAATTAATAAAACGCTTCGCAGATATTTAGGGCATCAGCGAAGAAGAAGCAACAGGTCTTATCGGCGCGGAAACTACCGAAGAAATTCTAGATAAAATTACAGAATTTACGACTAAAAAAATTAAAGCAAATACCGCCCCGTTAAATCGCGCGCAGCGTCGCGCGCTTGCTAAAAAAGTTGGCAAGAAAAATAGACAAGACATAAACGCAATTGCGGATACCGCGGAAAAATTAAACTACATTGATTTAATTCAAAAATTAAGAATACTAAATGAAAAAAGGGAGAGAGAAGAAAATGGCGAGACAACTACTGAAAACAACTGATGTTTACCGCGTTGACACGGAAGAAGAAGCAAACGATATGATTACAACCGCGAAAGATGACCAGCTTCAATATGGCTATACGCTTACCAAGGCAGGATACGCTATTAAGACCAAGAAATCTAAGGGAGAAATTATTGATAGCTGGGCAGTAGTTTCACTAGAAAAAACATTCAATGAGTGAGGTAATATAAAATGGATATAAATGAATTAGCTGATATTTTAGGAGAAAACAAAACATTAGATCCTCTAATGGAAGTAATTACACAGATTATGAACTTTGATGAACGTCTGCTAACTCCACAAGTTGCGGAAAATCTACGTGATACAATTAATAGCATGTATTCTCCTGAAATAATTGAAACTTCTAAGAAAGAACTTGTCACTAGTCTAGAAGCTCGTGGTTTAACTAAGGCTGGCGCGCATGAGTATCTTGCCAATTTAGAGCATGATGTACAGGATGTGTTTGATACTCTTCAACCCTCAGCAAATAAAAGCACGCTGCTACATGCAATTTTTGACCCAATTACAGAACTATTTAAAGAAGTAATTGAACATTATCATGCATATGATTTTGAACTTCCTATCGCGCTTGAAAAAGAAGCTCATGTTCCAACTTATGCACACGATACAGACACCGGCGCTGACCTATATGCGGCCGAAACAGTAGTTGTTCCCGCGCATTCTATTGGTAATAAGATTAAAACTGGTGTACGGATTGCTCTACCAGAAAATTGGACTGCATATATTGTGCCACGCTCTTCTATTGGCGCAAAAACGCCACTGCGTCTAAGCAATAGCATCGGCGTAATTGATAGCGACTATCGCGGCGAACTTGGTATTCTATATGATAACATTTCTGATTCTGACTATATAATTAATGCCGGAGACCGCATCGCGCAGCTAATCGTCATGCCTGCTTATCATTTTAAGCCACAGGTTGTTGATATTCTACCAGCGACAGAACGTAACGAAGGCGGTTTCGGTAGTAGCGGAAAGTAATGCCTATAAATATTTATTCAGTTGCTAATCATTTGGCTGAAAACAATTGGACGCTGATTAGCACCGAATATAAAAACTTAAATACAGAATTGGAAATGAAATGCCCAGAAGGGCATTTACAAAAGCAAACATATGGGCAGTGGCGTAAACATATGCTATGCGAATAGTGTATGGCTGGTGACCCATATAAAATCAAAAAAAATAAGGTGCCAATCAAAAAGATTGACACAGAACGAGTATTAGGATTAGATGCCGCGACAGGTACAACTGGATACTCAATATATGATAATCGTTAGCTAGTTTCTTATGGAACATATAGCCCCGATAGTACATTACCAACCGAGGAAAGAATTAACGCGGTCAAGAATTGGCTTAAAGCCGCGCTTGAAGCATGGGAACCAGATTTTGTAGGAATAGAAAATATTCAATTATAGAAGTTTGGTCCAAGCGCTTCATAGGCGCAGGTAAAAACATTTCAAGTGCTTGCTAATTTATAGGGCGTTTTACTTGATACTTTATTTGAAGCAAGTATAGACCATGATTTGGTTTATGCCTCCGAATGGCGCAAATATTGTGGTATCAACGAAGGCGACTAGCACCGCGAAAATAAAAAGAAACTAGCACAAGATAAAGTTAAAATGTGGTATAATTAGAATTGCACACAAGACGAAGCAGATGCCATATGTATTGGGAAATATTTTGCCAATAAAATTAAAATAAATACAGTGCAATGGGGAGAAGATTAATATGATTAATACTTATTTAAGAAACATTGTTGAAAGCGCAGATATTATGCGCGATTTGTCTACAAAGAGCCTTAAAGGCCGCGCTGCGTTTAGGGTTGCAAGACTTTTACGTGAGCTTGAAAAAGAGTTCACCTTGTTCAATGAAAAGCGCATGGACCTAATTAAGGATTATGCGCAGAAAGACGCCGAGACTGGTGAAATGAAGAGTGATGAGAACGGTAATGTTACTCTTGAACCAGAAAGACTAAATGAGTTCTATCAGAAACTTGAAGAACTATTAAATACCGAAGTTGAAATTAATGCGGAAAAGATTAGTATTGATGATTTCGGTGATGCAGATTTTACTCCCGCGCAGATTATTAATTTGGAAGCATTTATTGAAGAGTAAAAAAATAAAGGGCCCTCTCTGAAAAGAGAGGGCCGTTTTTTTATTTTATTTTACCTGGTAGGCTATAATAAGTTTTTTTAGATTGACCAACCCGACAATTTGATACAGATGGTGCGTCAACCTACGGAGCTTTCCATAATGTACTATAATAATCACCGCCAGTATAACATTCATGAGCAGTGCACTTATCTAATGCTCCATTCCAACCAGACTTATATCCAGCATTATAGCCTGCATCATAAGTTGGAGTAATATCAACAGACCCAGTGTTGCCCATTCCTGACACGGGTACAGTAACTGATGTATCTCCAGAAGTATATGATACCTTACCAGCAGCTAACCCCCACACATAATTTTTATAGCTGTCAGGTACACTAACTGTTCCAATATCTCTATATTCACTTTTTTCACTGCCATTTATTGACTATGTTAATTTTATATTAAGTAATATAGAATGGCCTAAGTATCCTGGACTTGTTACTTCTCCAATAGTTACACCAGCCGACATATTCACTGATTTATTTAATACGCCCCATAAACTTACTCTGACATTAAAATTACTGCCGCTCCAGCTGCCATTTACCGAAACGGCTTGCTTAAAATTTAAACGTGAGAAATCTATGGCAGTAAACCATTCACTACCTTTCTGCACATGAGAACCGGGTAATTCTTTATTTGGATCAAGTACCATTAATTTATTTAAATAAACCTATCCATTACGCAAAACAGCAAATGGTGCAGTATTAGATGCATCTCCACCAGCCCAAATTGCATAATCTTCATTTGATGTTCCGCTATCAAGTGCGACATAATTAGTATCACTACCGCTATATAACTTATGCTCTTCTAATGTCCAACCTGCAATTTTAGCATATAAATTATCATTATTATCTTTACCCAAATCTAAATAATTAACCGGAGTATATAAATCTCCATCGGTTAATTTAAAAATAGACTCTCCTGCGTTAGCATCAGTATTAATAATAACGTTAGAGGTATTAACACTAAATTTACCACTAGAAAGTATTGAAAAACTATCATCAGTAATAGATAAACTTGTTTCTTGTCCAATAGTAGCATTGTTATCGCCAGTAGTATGTTTTACAACTCCCAACCAAATAGCTTCAGGAGTTACTTTCGCATTAACCCAATCACTGAGAGATTGTTCTTGAGTAGACTAATCACCAACCACAAGGCTGTCCGCGGATATATTACCTTTAATAGTTAATCCACCACTTTCAGTATAAGATAATGCTGTATCATATTTATTATTTTCCGCTGTCCAATCGCTTGCTTTTTTCTTTAATTCAAAAATTGAATTAGTAGTGGTAGCAGCAGAATTAATAACAACATTCTATGTATTAACATATAATTCTCCACCAGAACCAATATCAATACCGCTACCAGAAACACGCACATACGACGCGCCGGTAATATTAAGTAGTCGCAAAGCATTTGTATCCTAATCTAAATTAATGCCATCCTAATTATTAGCCGCATCCACTTTTCCGCTACCTAATGTAATACCGCGGTCATTCATTAAAATAGAATTAATAACCGTACCCTATTCATTAAGTGTAGCCATGCCAATAGAATTACTTGTAAATTTGGCGCCGACCAATCCGCCGAGGGTTGTGCCATTAACATTTAATGTATCTAAATCAGTAACAACTTCTCCATTTTCATCAAGTGTCTCACTATCAGCAATAACATTACCGGCCGCAAGCACTAAATATTTGTCAGTAAATTTCGCGGCGGTACTATTGCTACCAGATGATGCGCCTAATAACAATCGCTATGGGCTTAAATCAATAGACACGCCACTATCTGGCGTAGTAATGTCGCCTGAGAATAACGATACACGCTAATCAGAACCAATAAAAATGCCGTTCTCATTTATCTATACCTACGATAGCCCATAAACCGCGTCTTGCTGGAATCCAGCTAAAATACTAGAATTGCGTGAAGTAATAGAACGAATATCATTTAGTGCATTTCCAGCGCTACCAAGTATTTGTCCCGCGTCATTAAATATATTTGTTAAAATACCCCTCAATGCTGGACTACTTGCCAACTAATCGTCTATATAAGTGCTAAAAATTGGCGTATTCGCATCTAACATTTTAATTACTGTATCAGATGATAATGCACCAGTCGGTGTAAATGCTGTCGCGGCAATATCATAATTATGGCTCTTTTTTTGCATCGCATCTGTTTGCGCGACAATATTACTAAATAAATCTTCAAACTTTGTCTTATAGTTTTTAACTTCAATACTATCTTCCCACGGCATATCTAAATGCATTTCAATATGAGAAATATAGCCTTGCATATTTTCAAACTTTAATGGCACGTCATTAATATGTACAATTTTAGCAAGCTTTTCATATATATTATGTAATATATATGGGTCATACATGCTTAACTTTACTGTATAAGAAACTTGTGGCACCGAGTTTTCTTTTGCCACTTGTAAAGCATCTAAGTATATTAATGTTGCCGCATTAGATAATTCATAACTAATTGAAAGCCGCGGCGATACGCCCGCCTTTAATAAAGCACGTGGCTTAATATCTATCATATATTTTTGCCGCTGGTGCTCGATATCATCATTTAAATCAGTTTCTACATGTATAGTATAATCTTCTACATCTGTTAGTAATGTGTCATTTAACTTAATTTTTAATACATCTTCCGCGGTTTTTAGATTTAATGAATCAATAATAATACGTGGATATAATATAGACCCAATATTCGCTGGCGACATATCGTCTGTGTGCGTATATACGCCATAAATTCTATCAGGTTTAAACGCAACGCCGCCATCTTCTTTTTGCATATATCCTTTATCGTTAATAGCTATGGTGCCGACCCAGCATCTACTGTCTTCACCGCTTATAAAATATAGCATCTGGTCTTCGGACATATGTTTAGTAGCTTCTACTACTAGAACTAAGCGTACCATATTATCACCGGCCGCTTTAAAGAATTCAAATCGACAATCTTCACCACCGACATGAATTGCGCGGAACGCATTGCGCTAATACTAGGCACTCTATTCTGTGGTTAGCCCTGGCGTTTGACTTTGTTGTAATGCCTATATATCATTATAAATAAAATATAAATTATCATAATTCTATTTTATATATTCTAAATTATCAAGAAATGTATCATAATCGTCACTGGCTTCGTCATATACACCAACTTCAAAACATAAATACATTCGCTCAGTAGGCCCATCATAAAAAGTAATTTTATTATTACCATCATAATACTATGTATCACAGAATAGATACTGAGCAATATCAGTTGGATTTTCAGCTAAATTCTCTATATAAAATTTATTCCCATAATCCTAATAATTTTCTGGCTGCCAGTATCCTTCACGAAGCGCGGGGCCCATCATTTCCTCGAATTCACGAACCAGCCGCTTCTTCTCTGCTAATAATACTTGCTACTATTCTTCAAGGGCGGCTAAATCTTCATGCAAGCCAGGCAATATCTCATCTCGATACAAAACTATTTGTTTTTCAATATCTGCACATTGCTATTCCCAATAGTCGCGCACTTTTGTCCAATATGTAGTAGGGATATAATCACAAACAAGCCATAGCGTTTTACTTAAATCAACCGTCTCTACTTCCGCGGTTGAATCAGAAACAGTAGTATGCATAACCTTTTTGGTTACTGTTTTCGGTAAATGGGTAATTTTAATTAAGTCATCAGTAATATTATCAAACTCTAAAATACCGCCAAAAACAAGTGCAGTATATTCATTTTCCAATTGCTTTTCTGTTTTAGTATAATCAATTATGCCATCAAATAATTGAACCGTCGCGGGAACAATGCCATTAAATGGCATTTTTACATAGTATGAATTATCTGTTTCATCAGTTAAAACCATAACAGATTTTGGTGCGTTTTGAGTAATATGAACAATACCATCTTCATCATTACGCACGGCAGGAACATGAGCTTTTGCAAAATTTAATTGGTCTGCTCCCTCTTCTGCGCCATTTTCTGCTGTTTTTAATTTAGCTTCATAATCTGTAATTTTATTCTATAAGTTTTGAATCTATGGTTCTATCCGTTCCAATTTTATATTAATATCATGCATCGTTATTTCATACTCAGCGATAGCATCGTATTGTTCATCTGTAATAATATCAAATTTATGTAAGTAATCAAAATTTAATATATAATCTTCGCGGCTTTTATTAGCATCGGCGCTCATTATTGTCAATTTTCCACTATCTGTATATTCATAATCAGAATCGCGTATAAATAATTTTGTAGTTAATTCCGTGCTGTCCATTTCACGCGTAATTTCAGAAGTATGATATGGATAAGTTAAATCCATATGACCGTCTTGTTCTTCAATAAAATTATTATAATAAATAACTAATTGCGCGATAATATGATAATTAGTATCATAAACATATTCATAGCGACAAAATACGCCGAATGTTTCTGCAATTTTTTGAGTAATATTATACATATTACTATCCTATATATCAACCGGGCGCTCTTTTTCTTTCATGGCTTCAATCGCGGTTGGGACTAGCGCACCATTCTAATTGTTGTCCCAAGAAGCAACAAATTCATCTTCATAGACTTTATGCTTATCGCGCGTCATGCGGCCATTATACGCGCTCCAATTCATTTCTACTTTATAGTACCATTTATTAGGTACAACTTCTGTCGGGTCATCTGGATATGGAAGTAAGAAACCAGTTTTTTCATTCCAATACTAAATAGTTTGCCGCGGCATTTCTTCATCTTGGCGGTTTTCAAACCAATCTTCATACTCTAATAAATACTCATCTGCGGATAACGCAATTTTATAACCAATCTTGCCAAGCTCATGGAAAGCCATACCTTCGCACGCGACGTCGCAATAAAGCTAATCGCGCTCATGACGCTCGGTTACTTTTGTAATCATAAACTCAAATACATGCTCATCCTCTAAAGTTTTATTTAATATAACTTTAATTTTTCGCATGTTCATCATTAAATTACCATTTAATGTATTATGCCATATAGGATTTTCCTTGCCGATAGCTAAATACATTGGAATAGTAAAAGCAAATTCTTCTGTGCCATCCACATCAATAGTCAATTCGGGCTATTGAATCTATCCTTTATTATCTATCTAGGCCCACTTCAAGACAGTTATAAAACTGTCTTGAAGGGACCAAACAGAAACCTCATAACTACGGACAGCAACATTTTCACCATTTAATAAAATCTATTTTTTGCTTACCATAGTAGTCCTCCTTTTACTCATTATAGATACATATTATTATATTTAATAAATACGTTATGTAAACCATTAACTACGTCATGTCGTATCACGTGAGCGTGTAACCTATTCTCTTCATTTTCGCCGCTCCACGCAACAATATGACCATCAGCCGTTGGCTAGTTCTAATCTTCTATAATTAAGTAATTAGAGCGTATCATATCTCCAACATCTTCTTCATGAGCCATCTAATAATATGGGTCTGCAACTCCTTCATTTTCATCTTTAAGAACTGCATACGTGGCCCAATCTGTAATTTCAGTTTCATCAGCAACACGATACTAGATTTTACCTATCGCACGGCCAGTCTTACTATCTATTTCAAATGTAGCACTTAATGGCAGCCCTTTTTCATTGAGTAAGAAATACTTCATACGATTTACTGCATATCCATTTAAATGACTGACGGTTAATTCTTCAAAACTATCTATAACCTTATTCGCCCATGCGCGCGCGGCGGGATGATTAACATAATCACGAATTAATTTGCGAACATCGACCCATGCCGCGGTCGGCGCCGCATCTTGGAAAATCTTAATTGCTTGATTATATCCTGTATATGCGCTTGGAGTAGTGAATTGAAGTTCTTTCTTAGTTAAACTTTCAAACGTAATTGTATTATATGGCGTTCCTTCGACATAACTATTTTTAGGACTATTTATATAGCCATTCTCATCAAATGTAGGAGTTAAAGTAAATTCAATTGTAGGATGAGATGGAGCATTACCAGCATAATAAAAATATTGGCTTTCATTTTCAGCAAAATTTTCTATGCCTGAACTTTCACTCATAACCGCGCCGGACAAGCGCGCACCGTAAAGCCAAATTTCTTCACCGCCATCAAATTTTGTAATAGCTATACGAGAATTGGGTGGAATTAATGCGTCAATTGCTTCCTGCGTGCCGCCCATACTCTCATAATCTAATTCATAATATTTCTCATTATTTTCGTCTGTAAGTTCTATGTATTTTATATTTTCATCAATCTCTATATCGGCTGTCATCGCATCTTTACTTGTATCTGCATCAGCAAAAGTATTATCACCCAATAACATAGAAGCATCAATCATACTAGCAATAGGAATATTATCTTCCAAAGCAATTTTAATAGCATCGGGGTCATTAAAAATACTTACTTCTTTACCATTTGCGTCTGTCCAAACATCATGAAAAACGCCAGTATCTTTATTATAATAACCAAAAATATTTATCTTTGAATACCAATATGGCTCTTCCATTACAAATGTTAAAGTAATTTCACCTTTATATAATGTAGTGCTGGTTTTATATTCCTAATCACCAATTTTTTTAGTAACTTTTTCTTCAAAAGGAAGTAAATGTAATTCTGGCGCCGCGCTAACGCGCGCTTCAATCGCGCGATTTGGATGCTCAGATAATATTAATTCACGAATTTTACCTGGTTGAAACCAATGTAAAAAATGATCTAACTCATTCTATGTAATCGCGTCAGTAGCTAAATCAAATGTCAGTTCATGATTAGTATAATGTGTGCCCCAATAAAAATGGCCATCCAGTACTTCGTATTCTGATGTTAAATCTTCAAAAGTAGAATATCCTGAACGTTCCATCCTATCGCCGCTAATAGTAGCAATTAAATTAAAGTCTTCTATACTTTTTCCACCAAAAGTAAAGCTTATAAATGAACGCTCCATGAAGGGAAGGCGCGATGCCGCGCCTTCCCCTTTATGTGTTGCCATATATACTTGCGTATATTTTGTATCTGAATAATTGGGAACGTCTATAACGTTCCCATTTACATATCCATAATCTCTCATTCCTTTTACCTCCTTTGAGCACTGCGAGTACCGGACTTACGAGCAATTGTAAGCATTTGCTCTAATGCTTGTTCACCCGCGCGACGTGCATCATAATCATTTGCGATTGTTGTATTCATATTAACCACTGCATTTTCTATATTCACGCCAGCGTTTTGGCTACCAATAGAATTAGCTGCCGCCGCGGCGTTACGTTGAGCCGTAGAAACAGTAGCGAGTGCATTATAGAGTAAATTGGTGGTTTTAATATCTTGTTTCCAGGCTTTATAATCTTCGGCATTCAAGATGCCTTCGGGCTTAGCGGGAGTACCGTGAAGCATAGCTAAGCCAGTGTAATCATTTACACCACCTTCGGCATAGGGCTTTTCTATTGTAGTGCCGCCACTAGCGCCGCCACCGCCTCCGCCAGTTATAGGTCTAATTTCCTATACATTAGTAGTATACCCACATACATTACATTTTTTAGTAACAGTATAATATTCTACTTTTTTACCCTAATAAGTTCCATTACCTGTTTTCTTAGAACCAGTAGTAACTAAACTATGGCTTCCCTCTTGAGTTTTACTCCAAGAACCATTATTCCATAAACGTTTCCAATGTGTTTTATCATTGTGATACCACTTATTCTCCAATCCACTTCTACCGCCACCACTGCTACTAGTACTGGCTGTCGTCGTACTAGTATCAACACCCATAGTATTAGTAGTATGCGCGGCAATATCATCATTCTTTCCAGGATAAGCATCCCAAGCAGTAGCGTTCGGGTCTTCATCATCAATTCCCCAATATTCTTTATACTTGGCTTCGGATTCTTTCTTAATCTTATCCCAGTTAGCTTGCTTACCATAAATCTATTCAAGTGCGCCCATGAAAATATCTAAGTTCTAATCAATGCGCCCCATTGCCGCGTTCTGCATTTCAACATCATCACGGAATGCCGTCCATTGGGTAGCCTAGAATAATGTATTATCTAAGTCTTCGGAATTAGCTAATGGTGATTTACCCCAGAACTCTTCTGTATTTTCTTTAATAAAATCGGTAATTTCTTGCGGTGTTCTTGCCATTACTTCATAAACTTGTCCCCAAAGTAAGCCATGTGCTTTTTCAAACTCTAACTATTCTTGTGCAAGTTCAATCTGCATGTCAAGTTTTTCAATCTGATTATCAGATGCTTCTTTCACCGCGTCAATTTGTTCTTGTTGTTTTTCAAAGTATAGGTCTTGTGATTGCTTATCAATCTTTTGTTGCATCTATGCAATTTGAGAAGCAGACGCGCCAGAACGTTGTAGAATTGCAAGCTATCTACGATTACGTTGAAGTTCCTAATCATTCTAATTATTTTGATACATCTAGCGCTCTTTATTGAGCTAGTCGCTTAATCCATCAATAAAGTTTTGATTAGTTTCTTCTAATGCATCGCGCGTATTTTGCATTTCTTCAATTTCGCGCTCGCGCATTTCTTCAATCGCACCAAGAACCGCTTCTTCAACCTCTTTCTGGTTATCTTTCATAGCTTGTAGCTATTCATTCATAGCTTGCATCTATTCAAGAACCGCTTTTTGTTGATCGTTCCAGGAATCAAATAGCTCTTGCATTTCTTCCTTTTCGGCGTCCATACGGTCGGAGAAAGCCTTTACCATAGCAACATAATATTCATCATCGCTCTTATAATCTTTTCTATTAATTTTTTTACCAGAATCGTCATATCGCATATATTGAGCAAAATTACGATTACGTTTTATAATTGCTTGATATTGTTGCTTTGGAGACATGCTTAGATTTCCATAGTCATCAGTCTTAAACAAATTGGCTAACCATTCATAAGACCCGTCTTGGAAATGAAGTTGTCCACTTTCATCAAACGTATAAAGTTCACTTAATGGGGAATTATTAAGTTGTTGACGACGCTTGTTGAAATATTCTTTTTGTGATAAGAATAGTGATTCACTGGTTAAAGCAGAATCACGAGCGTCTTGATAAGTTTTGCGCTGACTCTTGAAATATGCATTGCCGCTAGAAACCATATCAGATTGAATCTTACTTCTTAATTGCTCTTGATAGGTTATCTATTTTTCAAGGTCTGCAATCTTTTGTAACCAATTATACCAACGCTCTACGTCGCGGATGAAGCCGGGGATTTGTTTATTTCCACCGCCTCCGCCGCCTCCGCCACCTTTCTTAGCGAGATCAGAAAGGGAAGCATTGGCCATTGCATCCCACAATGCACGAACTTGACGCAACTATTCTAAAACCGCAGCAGCAGATGCTTTTGCTGGACCACTTACATTGCCAGTTGCCATAGATGTCGCATTATGCTCATTAGTTATTGCCTTGCCACGACCAGTAGAACCATTTGCAAGTAAACGTTGGGTTTGTAAGTGATTAAATACAATTGCATCTTTATCTAAATCTACAAATTCAGCGCCATTCTAACCAACAACAAAATAACGACCATTGGAAACAACTAGCTCTGGCCCTAATTCGCCCATTAAAGTACGAGTGCCAGCGGCAAGTGCAACATTCCCCTTGGCCTAAGTAGTCATTAAATTTCCGCCAAAGCCAGCTCCAGTTTGATAGTTTACGTGCACTTTAACATCGACATCAGTAGTTAAATCAGAGCGAATTTTCGCTGCGCCACCACTTGTGTCTGGCTAAACTTTTGGTTTTATTACTGTTTTACTTAAATCATTTATAGGTTCAACCGCATTAGTAGTATCGGGTTTAACTGGCGGAGTCACAGGGGTGCTAGATAACTCTTCAAATTTCTTTATATCAATTGAACTCGTATCAAAGACTATTCGCTACGAATCCAGCACGGGCTTGGGCAATCCAGAAGAACTCTATGGCTCTGTTTGACCCGACTATTCTTCATTACTAGACTCTTTTTTCTCATGTAATTGCCGTAAAGTGTTTTCTAAAGCGCTACGAGCAGATTCTAATGCTGTCTACAAACTGCTTAGATTATCTGTCAGCTCATCTTTCTCGCTCTATAAGTCTCTAATCTAATTTTCATAATTAGTTTTTTGCACTGTTAGTTGCTAAATTTGTTCATTTGCAGCAGCTAATTGTGTAGCTAATTGTGCTTTTTCTTCTTCAGTCACGGCTTTAGCCGCGCTTAGTTCAGTTATCTTTGCCTATAAATTATTAGCATCCTATATCGCAGCGGTTAACTACATCTATAAAGATGCGTTTTCTTTAGATAAGGCATCATTTTTAGCTAATAATTCATTATTTTTATCTGCATAAGATTTTTCTGTCTCAGTAGATTCTTGTGACTTTTGAATAGCGGCAATTAAGGCTTGGCCATATGTTTCGTCAATGGCTTTAGAATTAATCCAACCCTAAATTTTTTCTTTATCAATGCCAACCTATTGTAATGCTGCTCCTATATCACCTGTTGAGCCTAATAAAGCCTGAGCTGCCGCGTTCAACTAGGCCGCCGCGAGAGTCTGCTGCGCTGCCGCGTTGCTTAATGCCTATGCACTTTCTGCGGCGGTTGGTGCTTTAGTAGAATCTGCTGATAATGTTTTTTCATATTCTATTGCGGCATTCGCTATCATACGATGATAAATTGCACTAATTTCTTCATTTGACGCTTTTGAGCCAGCTGTGTTTTTTGCATCATTCCATCTCTCAGCTTGCCATTTAGCTAAAGCTTCGTCGCCTTCTTTATTTGCAAAAGCCTAATAAAATTTATCAACTAAACTTTGTCCATTAGCATTCTTGTCAAAAGCTTTTGTATACCAAGCACTAGCTTGATACTTATAATCAAGTCTAGAATTTGGATGGGCAGCTTCCCACTCTTCTCGATCTTTTTCTGTCTATGCTTTAGCGGCAGTTGCTTCTGCTTTCCAATCTGTTGTTTCTGCAATGTTAATCGCATTATTTAATGTTTTTTCATATGCAAGATAAGCCGCACGCTAAGTAGTACTTAATTCCTTTCCCGCATTTACAAGTGAAAGTAACTCTTGTGCGTAAGTAGCCCCTGCAGTAGAAGTCCATTCATCTCCTTTTGGAGTATAACGTTGTTGTGCTGCGGTTGGCAATGACTCGTATATTTCAGTTTTTTCGACATCGGTCAATGCTGTACGTCCCATCTATGCCGCCATTTCTTCAAATAAATTGCCGCCACCCTAAATACTTACTGTTTTTCCATTAGGTGCTTTAAAGGTTAAAGAATTGTCTTCATATTTAATGCTATCCGCAATTAAATCAACGTGTATAGGACCATTAATTTTAATATCTTCAGGATTAACTGGAGCAATTTCTGGCTTAATAAGTGTTTTAGAATCATCTAATAATTGTTGCAAGTCATTTTCATTAATAGTACCAAAATTTAATTGAGCCCCAAATGTAATTTGCTATTGTTCTGAACTCATACCCAATATTTCATTTGCTGTTTTTCCAGATTTTAAAACACGAGCTAATATATCTGGAGAATTTTTCAACTAATCTACGCCATTAATTGTAGTAATTGGTTTTAAATCATATGCAATTTCTATTTGCCAGTCTTGCATATCTTTATATTTAACCCCATTCCACTCTCCATTATCTTGCTAAGCTTTTTTACGATACTAAGCTAAAACACTTTCATAAGCAGAATTATATAATGTATCGTCTGGTCCTTTTATTTTGCCAGATTCATCATCGTAAACAAGAGTAATTGATTCATTACCCACTTTTATAATATATTCTCCACCTTTTGCGATGATTAGCTAATCCCCAGATTTTTTATATTCATTAACCTATTTAATTTCTTTTTCAATTTCTTTTAATCGAATCTATTTATATCCTTTGGCATAATCACTAGTATCAGTACCTATAACTTTGCCGTCTTTATCTTTCCATATTTCTCTACCATTAATCATTCGATAGGTTGTATCTCCTTCTTCTATATCAATGGTAAGTCCTGGAATATTAAGATGTAGCAAAGTATCCATTACAGCCGCGGGGTCATTAAATAATTGCTCAAAACCACCAGAAGAATTTAAGGTTTTTATAAATTTCATTGCATTCAATAAAATATCATCAGTAATTTGTTCATTATTAATTACGCCATTATCTGCAATGTCATTTAAAATTGTATTCATAGAAATATTTGATATTTTAATATTTTCAAGATATTTCTACATCTATTCATTCCCATCCGCCGCGAGCATAAATTTCTTTACAGCACCAGTTATATCCTTTTTTAATCCTTTATTTTTATCATTAATATTAACATAAAGATCTTCTAATGTAATATTAGTGCCTTCACTGTCTATTGCATCGGAAATACCTTCCATCGCTACAACAGTTTCCAAAATATGAATAGCGGCGTCTAACATCTGTACTTGTGAAGCTGCGTAAGAATGAATACCATCTTCGATGCCTTTTGCCATTTCATTCGCGCTTGTTTTAAGGTTGACTCCAATATTAGTCAAACCACTTAAATCAATTTCGCCCGCGTGTTTGGCAGATGTAGCAAAACTACCATAACCAGCTTCAATTAATTTTGCAGCCGCATCTGTACCCCGCTTAATTTCATAACCCATGAAATACATTGTTTCGCCAGTTGCGTTAGCTATATCTTGCATTGAAGTAACAATAGCATAAAAATCTTCAATGGCCATATAGCCGCTTTTTGCGCTTGACAACATAGTATTTAACATGGTCGAAGTGTCTTGCCAGAAATTAACTGGTCCTTGATGCATATCCGGTAATTTTCTACTCATAAATTTATAACTATCCGGATTTGACATAGAAGCGCGAGCAATTTGTTCATATAAATCTAATTCTTTCTATAATGCGCTATTAGTTTTGTTTGCCGCATCACCGTGCTTATTCTGGTTTTCAGTAATTTTCTATGATAATTCTCCAATTTTACCAAGAACACCAGTCATATCACTAATATTATCGCGAGTAAATAATGACTCTTTTAAAGCATCAAAAATACCATCAGTATTAACATCTGATAATTGCCGTAATGCATTATATAATTCAATTGCTTTCTCTGTAGTTAATTTTAAACCATTCTGAGTTGATATAAAATCATTATCATCTAATGTAACATTTAATTCTTTAAATCTCTAAGCAAAGCTTATCATATCAGCTTTTCCAGCATTAGTAATACCACCACTAATACCACTAGCTATAGCATCAACGAAACCCTTTATCGCATCCTATATAGCATCTGATAATTCTAGCATAGCTTGTGTAATTTCTATATTGGCATCATTTGCAATAGCTCCAATATGCTAGGCTATTTCAAACAAGTTAGTTGATTCAGTAATAGTAAGAATGCCATCTTCAAAATTATCACCCAATGTACTTAAATACTATTCTAATGCTATTTGATATTTACGTTGGCCCTCTCCACTAAATACATTGCTTAAATTAATTTTTTCACCAATTTTTGCACCGGTTAATGCAGACATAGCATTCGCTACATCTTCCTGAGCCTGCGTAGCAAGTTCAATATTACTATCAACATATTGTTTATATAGATTTCTATAATTCTAAGAATCTTTATCTGTAACACCTAAATAATTAGCAAATGCATTAAAATCAGTAATCCGTATCTAATCAGTTCCGGCAATTTTTTCTATGATATTAGACTAAATGAGCTAATCTAATAAATCCGCGGTTAAATTAATACCAGCATTAATTAATCCTTCACCTAATTCGCGATAAGTCATACCAGAAGCCTTAGATAATAAATCAGACCCTAATGCTTCTTTCCTACCGCGCTCATCCCAAATTGATAATACAGCTTCATTTATCTATTCAGTAGTAGCATCAAGGCTAGCAACCAAATTGGCATAATACATATTAAGAGCGGTTTCTAATTTATCTTTTTCCACACTAATAATACGTACAAAGCCACCGCCAATATTTTGAGTCTTAAAATATCCCGCGGCCTCACCCAAGGCTGCCGCTTCTTCTGTAAGAATACTTCCAGCAGATTTATTTAAGTTTTCATATCCAGCAATTATTTTTGTTAATGGATACTAATATATCTATTGTGCTACTTCTGATGATAACTCTTTACCTAATTCTGCGTAAACCGCAGTCGCGGCCCGTACAGCTGATTCTCCACCAGAAAATAATGTATTAATTATTGTATCACTTAAACTTGTATATTTCCCCTCTTGAGCCATCATCTAACGATAATCGCGTATTTGTTTACTTAATGCGGCCTAAGAACGTACACGTGAATTTTGGTCTATATCTTTAAAGTTAAATGCATCACTAAAATCAATAGAATCTCTAAGATTAGCCAATAGCATCTACATTTGTCCATCAATAACTTCTTGATTTACGCCAGCCTCAATCATTTGTTGCTTAATAGCTGTGGCATATTTTACCATATTATTGGTAGATAAAAAGAAAGACTTAGTTACTTCACTATAATCAAAAGCTAGTCCAATATCCAATTCAGAACCATAATATTCATTAATAGTATCAACAATATTCTGCATAGAAGAAATATCAGTAAAGCCATTAATAATACCAGAACTTAAATTATTTAAATTAGAAGTTAATTCAGAAATAAATATCTATTCAATATTTTCTATACCCGCGGCTTTTGCTAATCGAACGGCCAACGTTGTGCCCATCTTATATTTGCCAGGACCGATAGAGGTTAATTGTGCTCTGAAATCTTCTGGCAACCCTTCAACATTCTATTCTAAATTATTAATCATTTCTTCTGTAATATTATCACGGGAAGAAATCATTGACTCAACCAATGTTTGGGGTGTAATAGATGAATATGCCGTAATTATTTGTGTTTTTAAATTATTAAATGTAGTATCATCTAATCCTTCTACTGAACTTATATCAATTAATGAATCATACGCCTACTTAATATCCAAAAAATGAGTCTAAGTGGTTTCATTAAATTTAATTGCAGTGCCTAAAATATCATTTATTATTTTATTATCTTTTAATTTGGTTACTAACTCATACCCTAAATTATCATAATTACTCATCATATTATTTACAAGAGCATCAGTAGTATTTTCTTGTAATTTAGAATATAATTGAGCAATATACTAAGTCTTTTCAGACTAATTTAAACCTGTAGCAGATTGGATTATATTTATAAAGGAATCAATACTATTTTCAGTGACCTAAATACAAAATTCTCGTGTATTTGAATCAATTTCGCCCGCGCCTGCTTCTTTTAACTCATCAATAATACTACTATTTTCATCAGTAATAGCAATACGCTATTTTCCATCAGTAATAGAAGCAATACCAGCAGAAATTACGGAAGAAAATGTATCTTTAATAATATTATCAATTCCACGATTCATTTCTTGAATATACTAATCTGACATGTATGCGCGTGCGAAATCGCCCTTATTTTTTGTCCCTTTATAAGTACCATCGCCATTAGAAGTAAAATTATTGAGAATTTGATTAATATCATAATTAAAAGCACTGGCAAAAGCTTCAATCATTTCATAAGATGCATTATCCCAATTTTCAATTAAAGCTTTACTAGCACTATTCTTCTTAGCTAAATCCGCGGCCTAACGTTTTTCTCCAATAGCCCTTAAAACAGATTTATCATATTCAGATAGATATTCACCATATTGATTAATTAAAGCCTCAATAAGCGCATTAATATTATCATTAATTTCTATAATACCATTTTGTAACCCTGGAATATCTGCAAAATAACTTCCTGTTGTATTATTTAACAAATCAGCAACATTTATTAGATCACCATTTTTTACATTCTCTAATTCTGTTGCAATGGACATAATACGTTCGTTTATACTATTGCCCTATTCTATCATCGAGTCAGCATATGATTTTAATGCAGCTTTACCCTTTTCTGTACCAAATGCACCAGATAAATCAGCGCCTAATGTCTATGCATATTCAATTAATCCATTAATATCTGTAATCTATAAGCTGTCTCCGCCAAGTGATTTTACATAGTCTCCAAACCGTCCATTAGATAAAAAGTTTTTATCAAGTATTATACCAAGAGAAGAGAATATATCAGCAAACTAATCAATTGTCATTTCAGCTGCGCCGCTCATTAATTCAATTCCGGCCTATTGCTTAGACATTTGACTCTTAGCAATTTTAACGGCGACATCATTTAGTTCTTTTGCAGTCGCGGCAGTAGACGCACTTAAAGTATCATATAGTAATGCATATGCTTCTGGGATAGCATCAAAGTTTATATTCGTTATCTAAAATTTACCATCAATTTGACTATTTGTAGTATTAATAGCACCAGATAATTCTAAAATTGTCGCGGTTGTAGTATCAATTAAACTGCCAACACTACTTTCTTCTAACGTATTGATAGCATTTAATACGGAGGTCACTGGCCCGCGATAAATATCCGTTAAGTCATTTGCACTTAATTCTTTACCTAATAATTCATAAATAAATTGTAAATCAGATAAATTACCATTAATAGCGCTATTTACCAAATCAATATCAAGCGTCATTTTTCCAGCAGCATCTGCAGCGGCATTATAATTATTAATATTGCGTATTAATTCTTCACGCGCTGTCTTCCACTCTACGGTGCCAATTTCTAAATTACGATAGCCAGTAATATCAATACTTTGACCAAATTGAGACATTAAAGAAGTTAATTGAGCATTAATTTGCTCCTACTCTTCTTCTGACGCGCCAGATTCTAACTATTCTTTTAATTGCTTTACACGTAAAGCAATTCCAGACGTAGTATAAACAAATTTATGCAAGCTTTGACTATATTCAAAAATATCATCAAAATTAACATTATATTCAGTACGAATATCCTATAATACTGCATTTGCTTTATCTAATGAATCAAATCCATTAATCGCATCAGTAGTTAAAGAAGAAAAATTAGAAATGATTTTAGAAATACGAGAACTTAAAGCCGCGGCTATCTAATCATCATTTAATTGTAAAACATCTTTCGCTATTGTTTTAAAAGAAGCATTATCTTTAAATTGTAAATTACCATTTAAGTCACGAATAAAATATTCATTTATAAAATCTGTTAGATTTAATATTGTTTTCCCATAATGCTCTTCATATTTATTAATAATATCCGCAACATCCGTCTCTTTAATGCTAGTATTAGATAAGAAACTCATCGCCTATCCATTAAACTCATTATCTAATACATATAGCTGTGCTTCTAATGAACGATAAGCAGATTCACTAATTTTTCCTACAGAAGTAGTTAATATAGATTTTAAATATCCCCTATCCTATACTTTGTATGTTTGATTTTGTTTATCAAAATCAAATGCATCTGTATTAACTAAATCTTCTACTGACATTTTTAAAATATCAGCTAATTTCTACATCGTATCCTAACTAATATTATTGGTATCTTTTAGAATAGTAGAAAAAACTGTATTGAAACTCTTAGATTGCTATGCCTTTAATATAGAATCAATATTTTTTGTTTTCTGTTCTTGTGTTAAATCACTATATTCTAATGCCTTAATTATTTCTTCAGTAGATACGTTTGCCGCATTGATAATCCATTTTTGATATTCCTGACTAAATGTTGCTATACCTTCAGGCAAGGCTCTTAACGCATCACGATTTTCAGCAGTATCAGCAATGTATTGTACTTCTCCACTAGTAAAAGCATTAACAAAAGAATTATAAACACTTGTAGTTGCTTCACGTAATTTATTAGCATATTCACTAGCGATTTCATCAAGATCCATTCCTGCGCCTTCTGTGCCAAAAAAATCTTGAAGGCTATCAATACGATAATGACCATTATCTTTTTGAGTAAATAAATGACGAATTTGATCAGTTGTTATATTTAATGCGGTTGCATACGCAGCAAGCATTTCTTCGGTTATATCATCTGGACTTGCAACAATATTTCGGAAAGCGGTTTCTATAGAACTTTCCTATGCTAATTTATTTATCTATGCCTACAAAGTATTAATTTGTGATACATCCGTTAAATTACCTTCAGTAACTGCTCGATCAAGCATATTCTATAATTGCTATGCAGTTGCTTCATAATGGTCTCCGGTCCATTTGATAAAACCTTCGTCTATCATCTCCTATACTTTTTTAAAGCCAAGTTGGTCACTTAATTTAGTAACATCAGTTAATTGAATATCCTTGCGATTACTTATTACAGAAGTTAAAGTTTTGTCTACGCGCTTCTAATCATTAATTAATTGTAATAGATTAGCTTTATAATTTTCTTTATATGCTTTATAAAGTTCATTTTGTTGCGTAGCTAACTTTTCATTATCATCAATGGCTTTTGAAAGCTCTTCATAACTATTACCGCTGACCCATTCTTGTTGTTCTTGTTCATTTAATTTTAAATATTTATTTACATCTGCAATTCCAGCTTTGCCTAGAATAGATACATCACTAATTGCTTCTCTATTATTAATTTGCTCAATTAGTTTCCTAGCTTCATCAAATGCCTTCATTCGCTCTTCAAAGTTACCATCAAATTCAGACATTTGTTTTGTATAGCCAGTAGTAACTTTTTCAAGAGAATTTAATTTAATTGTCCATTTGCCATCAACAAAATCAAAATCATCAATACTTAATTTGCCAGTTGTATCATCCAAATATTGATTTAAAGTAGTTAATATTTTACTTAAATCTTCAAAGCCGACACCAGATTGTAATTTTTTAATATTACTGACCGCGGTATCTGCACCTTTAGTATAAGCATCTAATTCTGTTTGAATTGATAGTAATAAATTATCAATTAAATTATCTCGTAAATGTGTTAATCCTTCAATAATAGAATCTTCATCTGTATAACCAGCTTCTTTTAACGAAGCGATAGATTTATCTATATTCTCCGGTGATAGAATCCCATTTTCTACAATTATATCTTTTAAATTATTATTAAGCGCTGTAAAACCTGTAAGTAAAAAACTTAAATTATAATCAAATCCAGGATTATACTTAGCTACAGCATTAATATAATTAAGTAACTAGTTATTAAACTATTCTTCTATCTCTGTATCTATTAATTGACCATTTAATGTACTAGCAGTCGTCGCGGCACCACTACGATGTTGCTTTCTTAAAGCTGTAGCATTAGCTTCAATATTAGAAGTAGCTCTTGTGCGTATGTCTTCCGGATTATAATAATCTTTAAGATAATTTTGCAAAGATTGTGGCGGTTCATTAGGAAATTCTAAACCATTAATTAAACTATAATAATCATTAAAATGCCTGCGATCTTTTAAACGAGTTTCTAACTACTATCTAGTATAGGCGTCTAATGATTTTAACCAATTTTCTAATTCTACATATTGCTATAAGCTGTCTTTAACATACTCTGTTATTGTCTATTGTTCTGGTTTTTGCGATAAATTAGAAATTAAATTATGAGAAATTATTTTATAAAATTCACTTTCTTCAAGAGAAAATAATTTATTATTTTCTAAAACTTCCTATAATTTATATTGAATCTATGATAACTAAAGAGATTTCTAAGTACTTTTCGTACTCCTTATACCAGCATTAGCCTATTCTATATTTAATTTAATTTCATCAGCTAATTGCCCCTAAGCTTCTCCCATGGAATCACGCAATGAATAATATGCTTCGTTCCATTGACTATAAAGCTCACCAAAGTTTTCATCTTCATAATCCATTTCTAATAATTGATTAGTTAAATCATTATAATTTTTAAAAGTTTCATAATGATAAATTAAATAATCTACCCAATTATTCTCTGTTCCACTTAAACCAGACTATCTATATGTATTTATTAATTCCTATAAATTTTCAACTGGTATTTTGCTGCCATCATAGGTTATATTCTGTCCATTATAATACGCCGCCGGAGCTAGTGCTAAATTATGTAGTTGAGCTTTATCAATATTATTAACTTGTTTATTTTCTATTCCTCTATATAAAGCAGAAGCTATAACTTCCAATAGCCACTATTCATCAGTTATATCCTTACCGGCATCATACCATTCTTGAGTATAGAGAAACTTATTATATGGATTGCTTTGGAAAAATTTGCCAGCTAAATCAGTTTTTTCAATAATTGTGCTACCGAACTAATATTTCATAGACTAATTATTTGTCTACACCAAATCCTACTATCGTTGCTTCAACTATCTTTTATCTATTTCATTTTTAACTTTTGAATAATTTAATTCTGCTTCCGCAGCCGCAGCACTAGCTGAAGCTGCTTCTATTCTTGATTGAGCTAAACTCTCTTCTAAATTCTTTGCTTCAATAGTAGCATTTCCAACACTATCATAAGCACTAACTAATTCAGGGAATTTTTCAGCAATTTCATTCTAAACATCCTAAAATGCTTGGGCCGCCTCTTCACTTTCATAACGATGTTCTTCTAATTCATCATATTTCTTTTTTAAAGTAGTTAGAGAGCGCTCGTCAGATTTTAACTGTTGCGCCTAATTTTTTAAATCATCAGAAGCATTTTTTAAACTTTCAGCTTTTTCTGTTAAATCTTCATTAAATAAATTACTACTTTGCCAAAGAGATACTAAACCACTTATAATACTAATAATACCCATAACTCTTTGACCAGGAATAAATAGCTAGCCTATACCACCAGCCATCTATAATCCCGCGCCAAGAGCAGAAATTGTTCCTGCTAGCTCTTTTCCCTATTTTGTGCTCTAATCCATTAATAAAGTAAGAGAAGAAATCGTCCCACCAATAGTTGCCATTCCAGCCGCAACCTAATTAACCATTCCACCTTTTAGCTAATTTAATGCTCGCTGATAAGCACGCGTATAACTACGTCCGCCCTTATCACCCTCAATAGTGGAGACTTCCGCCGCCGCCTCTCCGGCCGCTTGAACAGCAGGCATTATTAATTTAACTAGATTAGATAAAGCAAGATCAGCTACTCCTTTTATTGCACGTATAATATTATGAATAGCATTAATTGCAACAACTGGAATAACATTAAAAGCTTTATCAAAATGATTTAAAGTATTTAAAACTTGAGTAGCACCATCTAAGAACCCCTTCCACACATCCTAAAAACCAATGGTGGTATAAAATTCCTACCATGCAGTTTGAACCTAATTTAATTTAGCTTCTAAACTATCTAAATATTTTAATGCTTGTTGAGAACCAGTACCTTCACTATTTTCAGCAATTTCTAAATTTCTACGTAATTCATCACCATTAGAAACCAATGCTAAGAAACGAGACTGTTGTCTATTACCAGCCATTTGTGTGGCAATATAACGTTGCTATCTACTATCTAAAGTATCCCAAGCATCAGATAACTCAAGAACAACCTCAGTGAAACTCCTAAATTGATGGTCCGCAGTTTGCATAGAAATACCAACAGACTTCAATGCAGAATCAACTTTGTTAAAGCTAATTTCTTCACCCTCAGAATCCATCAGTTTTGTTGGATCTTTCGTTAATTCACCATAACGAGAGCCGATAGATTTCATAGCACTACCAATGTTGCTCGCACTTTCACGAGTCGCGGCGACCATAGTAGCAATCATAGCCGATGCTTCTTCAAATGTAGTACCAATAGCTTCCATAGAAGAGGCAGTACGGGTCATAGCTTCAGCAAGTTCTTGTTGAGAAACAGCTGTATTGGCGGCCAATGCACTATAAACATCAACAACACGGGATGCATCTTCCATCTCCATATGGAAACCACGTAATGCGGTTGTCATATAGTCAGTAGTTGTAGCATAATCAAGACCAGAAATCTTAGATAGCTTTAATGTCTCTTCAGTTAATGACATAACCTCATTAGACTTTAAGCCCTGCTGATAGTAAATTTGAGATACTTCATAAGCGCCTTTAATTGTAGTGCCATATTTCTGCGCCAATTGTGTATAAGCATCAACTTGCCCCCACAAATCGGCCGTAGACATATCAGTAACAATTGAGATACCGTTCATAACAGTATCTAATTCTTTAATATGCGCTGCGGCATCAGTAACGCCTTTTCTTACTAAATTAAGAACTTGCGTAAAGCCCATAAAATTAGTAATCGCAGTTTTTAATGAATTAAATGTAGCCTATTGACGATTTAATTTCATTAAAGAGCCCTATGCAGACTCTAGACTTGCTTTATAATTCTACACCGCTGCGGCCATGGCGTTATAATTAGTTCCTAATGCAGCCTATCCTTGCTTTTGACTACTTTGAGTAACCTTGTCCATAGTGCTATGCAAGTTAGCCAATGCCTAGCGATATTGCTCACTCTATGCTCCCGCGGTATTAAATGCGGTCTGTACTTGCTATAAAGCCGCGAGCACTTCCTAACTATTTACCAAATCCGCGGAGCCTTTCTCCGCCGCGCTAGCTCTCTTTTGCTATGTCTAGAAAAATCTTCTATTGCCATTCTTAAAAGTATCATTTAAAATATTATTAATTTGTGTAGCGCTCTAATCCTTTAATTTATTTACCTAATCTGGTGTTAGAGCAAAAGCTTGAGTCAAATATTCAACAAAAGGATTCTGTTGTCCCGCTTTAAAAGCGCCATTTTTCTTAAAGAATTGATTAAATACATCTTCGCCAAGAACATCAGCACTAATAAAATTCTTACCAACAATATCCTTTAACTTATTACCAATATCAATAGCTTTGCCGTTTTCGCTACCAATCTTAGCAATTTTATCATTTATTTCATTGACTTTATCATTAACAATAGCTTCAACTTCTTCAAAGCTTTTTTTAGTAATGTCAGGGTCAATTGCTATTAATGCGCCACTTACGTCAGCATTATTAAATAATCCCTGTAAGGTTTGTTCTTGAATTTTAATAATTTCTTTCTATGCATCTTCTAACTGCTTTTTTAAATCTGCAAGCTGTTGTAAAGATGCCGGGTCTACAACTTTAAAATCACCTAGCTACAAGTCACCGCGTAACTAATTAAATTTCTCCATTTGCGCCATAAACTTGTCTAAGTCTTTGCCCGCGCTAGTAAACTGACTTTTATTTCTAAAAGGCACTGACATTTTCTAGGCAAAGGCTCCCGCAGATTTTTCCATATCTGCGACTATATTTTTCAAGGCACTAAAATTCTTTGTGTCAGGAGATAACGAATCTAATACTTTTTTAATATCTGCAAGTGAACTATTTACTATTTCTAGATTAATCGGCACACGTACACTTGCTTCTCCGCCGCCAGCCATAAAATCACACTCCTTTTTCTCTAAAACAAAAAAAGAGCCACCCTTTAATTACGCATTAAAGGATGGCTCAAATTATTTCATCATCATCTATATCGCCGTTTAAACGAACGATTTCTAAAATCATACTCTTTCTATCGGTATTCGTTTCCGGTAATCCGATAATATTAAATACCGACATTGTTGGATCAGCCCTTTCTCCCAAGCGCAAATTAATATCGCTCACAATTCTTACTTTGGGCATATACAATACATTTGTATAATTAATGCCCTCGTTTTCATCCTTGGAGTAAAACTTACCCTCAAGAGTGAATAATCCGTTAAAGCGTTCTTTCTACACAGTGTAAATTAACGCTTTCTCTCCATATTCATAGTAGTAATCCACAAGGTATTCTTTATTAATATCCGCATTTGTTGTTAATTCTTTATCTTCAAAAATAGCAAAACAAATACGACCCAACGCATCTGCTCCTAAATCTTTGCAATAAACTTTTTTCTACGCTACATCGCGGGAATATTCAAAAACAAAGATTTTTTTGGTTGGGTAATGTATAGGCTAATGAGAAAGATATAATATATGATATTTTTCTCCATTTATTTCTTTAGGTATTAATGTAAATGGCCCTTCTCGTTTTGGTATCAGTAATGGCTCAGCATTTCTCTTATCAGTTACATTTGCACTTAAAAGTATGCTCATACCAATAGAAGACATAACGCCTTCTGACATACTAAAACTAACTTCTGACCTATCTTCCCATATAACATGCGGCATATTTGCCCAACCACCGCGTGCCATAATAGTATTATTTTTTTCAGAAAGCAAGGCCATACTTATATTTTCAAAATATAAAATCGGCTCATCTGCTTCAACTCTGCGTGAGCCGAATTGCATAGGTGTTTTCGCGCGAAGAACTACTTCGTAAAGCTCTTTCGTGCCAAAATATTGGTCAATCATAATGGCTCACCACCTAATAAAAAAATAACTAGGGACAGCTTACTGTCCCTAGTTAATTATATCATAAATTATGGATTAGTTCCGCCAGAACCACTAGCAGGAGCAGTAGCAGAACCAATGTCATTGCCAGAATCAGCAGATTCCGCGCCAGTAACATTGTAACGAACTAGCTTCATCATTTCGTTCTCGCCGCGCTCGTTGGTAGAACGTAGAACGTTTAGAGTCATTTCAAAGGTAGAAGGATCGCCTTCAGCCTGTAGAGTAATGGTAACATTGCTCTGAACCTTGGCCTTATTGATAATGAACTGGAATGGCTCGTCCTTACCGGTCTTTTCAGAACGCATGAAAGTGTCGCCAACAACCTTATAAGTGCCAGGGAAGGTATCAGGAGAAATGGTTACTTCGACCGCGGTCTCTGGATCTTCGCTACCATCGAGAATCTCTTCCCAGAAAATACGAACGTGATCGCCAGCTGTACCGGCCTTAGAGCTATTTTCGCCATCAATCATCTTAGGATTCTTAAAAGTAATAGTAGAACCTTTACCAATTTCAATCGCGGCAGCTTCAGCAGAAGTGGGTTCTAGCTGAGTACGAGTACCTTCGGTTAGATTAATTAGACGAATTGGATGACCATAAGTGGCCTTTGGATGAAGAACGATGTCGGTAAGATGGTCGCGAACTTCTGGCATAGCGCCACCAGTACCAAGTACAACTTCCTCAGTATGACGAACAATAATTGGTTCATCAGCACTAACAGTTCTCTTAATAGCACCACCTAGCATAAAGCGTAGAGACTCAAGAGACATTAGAGCATCTTCTAGAGTAATGTTGATTTCCTTACCATAGTCCCACTGAACTAGCTTAGGATTGCCCCAGCCGCCCTGCGCAGCAGTATTCTCAGCAGTTGTCTCAATGGTAGAAACCTTTAGAGTATCAAGGAATAGAACGATGTCGCCCTTGTAGACGCCAGCTTTTTCATCTGTTTCTAGAGCTTCAAAATAAACATTCGCAACTTCCTTAATGCCATATTTATCAAAAATATTTACAGCCATAGTAGTTACCTCCTGTAATAAGTTCATGATTTGTCAGCATCAGCAATTGAACGCATCCAATGTTTCAATTGCGATTTCTGTAATTTTGCGCCAGCTAAAGCCGCGCGATTGTTTATATTAAACTAATCACGCCACCCCATTCTCTTCAGCTGGTCGTGAAAAGCATAATAAGTAATGCGCCAAATATTTTCCATATTTAGCCCGCAATCATCAATAGTCACACTACCGATTAAATCAGAGAATTTTAAATCATTTTTTTCTTGCGCAGCTTTTTTCGCTTTTGCACGGCGAACTTTCTCACGATTTTCGCGCATTTGCATTTTCAATTTTTTTGTTGCTGGCGGGTCATCATCATAGATAATGATTTCTTCGCCCTCTTGTTCAAGAAAATACATGCGCTTTAAAATATGCTAAAGTTCATAAAATTTCTCTTCGGTTAAAATGTGTTTTTCCGCCAATGGGCCTATAACAATTTGCGCAGTATCTATAAGAATTACAATGTCTTCATGTGTAAAAAATCTGAAAGCATTCTTTAATAATTCATTCATTTCTTTGTCTATCGAACTAATCATTAATAGATACTGGAAATCTGTTAGCTATGCTAATAGTTCTTTAAATTCTTTATCTTTAGAAGAACTAATTGGGGGCTTAGTCATAGTTAATACACTTAGATACTACTAAAAATTGCTATAACCTTCATCAACTATTTCTCCAAGAGTAACTGAATAGATAGCACATATATCATCTAATAAAATTGGAGTTCCCCGTTGGAACTTCAAAATCTCATCATCAGTTAAATTCATTGATTTTATAATACATTGAATAGCCGCCAATCCATGGAGTCAACACTAGCGGGTCCGCGCGAAAAAACTGCAATGTACCTATACCCGCCATTTTCTTTTCATTAAATTCGCTATCAATTTCTTGCATAAGTAAATATGGGCGTAATGATTGACCATTCAATATCCACTCATCATAAGGGCAAGCAATATCAAAACGAATTGTTGAAACTTTAAATTCTGTGTTTAACTAATTAACCACAAAGTTATGAAATACGGCTATAACATATGACATTTTTTCTGTGCTATCATCAAATACTTTAGGAACTATTAAAACTTGTTTGTGTAATAAATCAATGCCATCTATATCTGGCTAATCTTTGCCAGTAATTGGGTCCTTCTTTTCAAGTGGGTCCCTCGTCTAATATTTTAATAGGCGGCATATTGTTTTATTACTAATTAATTTATTTGCAATTCTAAAAGTGTTTTCACCCATTACAGCGAAGCGTCGCTATGTTTGTTTTTCTTCAGCCATTTAACTTCACCTCACCATAATGGAACAACTTGAATTGTTTTAGTATAGGTCTATGTACCATTAACCACCGCGGTTAAAGTAAATGGGCCCAATTTATTCTTTTTATTAGCTACAATTTTACAAGGATTAGAAGAACATTCAGCAGTATATTCTATCTACTTAATGCCATCAATTTCGGTTTCTATCTCAAATTGCGCCAATACTGGATTGTCTATATTAAACTCTACTTGCGTTGCTAGCTCACCACTAGTAGTACAAACTTCATATTCTACTCCTCGACCTAACCGAATTTTATCATCACCTTTAATATAACAAGAAAATTCAGTTTCAGCCGCGCCAACTTCAATATGAAACGTCAATTCATCTGGTTCAATATCAGTACAATTTTTGACAACAACTTTAATAGTTGCTTCTCCTTCTCCAACAGCAACAAGCGCTGTTCCTTGCTTTTTAGCTACATACTTATTAGAGCTTTCTAATTCAGCTTCTAAGTTTACTGGTATACCATTTTTCATAATAGTATAAACCGGCTTTATTGTATCACCAACCTTAAATACCTATGTAGTAGGTGGCAATATCAAACTATATCGCGCGCGCTTGTCTAAGTCCGCGATATTATTTTCAACATCATCATAAATGTTGTTGATTTTATTTTCTGTTAGAGATAAATATATTGTGCCCGGCACACTAGTATGATCATACTCAATTAATTGCCAAGACTCTTCTTCAACAATGAAGTTTGTCGCGCGACTAATTTCACGCCGCGGCATTAAGATTTCAGCATACTTGTTTGGCTATGGAGTAATTAAGTGGTTCCAGGTTCTATAATTTCCCTTAATTTTAGAATCTAAAGAACTTACAAAATAACTCCAAGAAGATTGTAGATGCCCATCATCATCTATCCATTTAATTAAATAGTTACAACGAACAATCCAAAAAGTACGATAAGTACCATTTACTTTCTTTTCTTCTGAAATCAACAGCCATTTTTCTATATCCCCATTATCTAGCCGCCAATTCATTATATCTCCAACTTGAAGAGGAATATTATTTGCTACATTTAAGAACATTATTTTCTAATATTCCTTATCTTTGCTTGTTAAAATAATTGCATCAAAATGTAATCCCCGATCAACAAATAGCTATCTTACAGTATGCGGTGATTCAGCCATCCACTTATAAAATGAACGTTCGCCGCCATTTCTAATTCGTTCCGCCGTTGTCTCACCCAAATGATTAATTCTCGAATAGTAAACATCAAGATAACTCATCGGGCGCCTCAAGGCCGCCAACTAAATTCATACATTCAAACACGGTTTTTCTAAAATAGTCATAAGATAAATACCGTAAAGAAGAAAGTTTACCAATTAGCGGCCACCAGTTAATTGAATTGGAGCCAAGTCCTCGTAACTCAATTAAAATTGAATCCAAGAACTTTTCCCATTCTCCATTTTTTTCTTTTTCACAAAGCAAGCCATATAAACGGCCCTTTAATTTATTTCTATAGCCGTCAAAAGTTAAATCAGTTGACATTTTTTTTACCAGCCAATTTTTTAAATAAATCTGCTGGACGTTTCCCGCGCGAACGGTCATAAATCCCTTCTGCTTTATGAACCTCAAGCGCGAGAGCGGCCTCTAATTTATTCAATTTATCTAAATGATTTGCTTGTGAAAAATCCTTATCGGCGTACAACTGGCGTATATTTTCCCAACTTGCGATGCATCTTTTAACCCACTCATGTTTCATGTATAAAGCAAGTAATTGTATTTCATCGTTTGTTAAATCAGCAACAAATTGATAGCTATGTAATTCTGTATCTTCTTCGTCATCTATTTGTTCTACTGTTAAATCTATCCGCGGATACTTAAATCTAAAGATAGCTTTGCGAAGAAGTTCTTGCCAATCCCGCTCAACAATGGCTAATTCTTCTTCTAATGTCCATTCATCCGCGGTGATGCTACTTAAAAACGCATCATATACTCGTATAAATGGTGTCGCCATTGTTAATCTTCTTCTTGATGCTGAGTATGAATAAGATCAATCACGTCTCTGCCGCAATATTTCTTAATCAAACTAACAAATCCAGAATGAGTAATTTTCTTTGCTACAGCAAGGTCAACAACTGTTTCCTTTTCTGCAGGAGCGGCATTAGTAATAAATTTTGCGAATGCGGTAATATCTTCATTATCCAGCATTTTAGCAATCTCATCCTTAGAAGTAACCACTTCTTCTGGTGGAAGAATCGCTTCTTCTGGTGGAACGCCATTAATTTTAATATAATGCATGTTCACAAGATTCATAAAGCCCTGGTCAAAAGTTAGCGCTTCATAAGTATCATGCGGTATCGGAATCTCGCGGCCAGATGGGATTTCGCGGCTAAAATTAGCCTCTGGTACGCTAATAGATACCACTGCATTGCAAATGTTCTTAATTGTAATTTTATCCATAGATAATATCCTCCTTTTATCTCCGAAAAGCGGGGCGAGGTTATCCTCGCCCCATATATATTAATCCTTAGTGAGTTAGATTATAGTTATAAGTAGCCCAGTTGGTGTTCGTATCTAAAGCGCTGTTGTAATAAATACCCCAGAAGTTTAGAGGAGAAACTAGAGCTAGACCAACCTTGGTATAAGCCTGTAGAGTGATAGAATTATCGCCCTCATGATCATCCCACTCACGGAAATAAGAATTACCTTCAAAGATTAGCTTAATCATCTTTTCTTTACCAGTAGGAATAACATAAGCAAAGGAAGGATTCATAACTAGATTCTCATTGGTTTCATCAGTGAAGGACTGTGGCATAATTACAACAGGAACACCCTGGAACTTACCAACATAGCCACGTTCACGAATGTCAATAACATCCTGATCAGAAATCTTTGTGGTGTTGTTATAGGTAATAGCATTTACCATATCAGCCGCGAAAGCAGCAGAGCAGTAAATAACTGGAGAACCGTAAGCAGAAACAGTATTGCAGAGTTTCTTCATCGCGGTAGGATTGAAGTTGTTGCCAAGAACCTTATTAGCAGGTAGCATCTTCTTCCAAGCAGAAAGTAGCATTTCCTGAATTAGTTCAAAAATACGATCAACCATACCTTCATTGATTACGTCATAGACGTCACGAATGGACTCAACACCATCTAGATAACGCTCGAAATCGACCTGACCAGCTCCGCCTAGTGCGAAGATGTAGATGTCGAAACGATCCCTGTCAAGACGGAAGGTTTCATAGTTACCAGATTCGGTAGCACGGGTAACAAACTGCTTGCCGCGTTGCTTGCCGCGAGTTACACGGAACTCTGGACGGCTGCCCTGTGGAACACGAACAACCTCGGTGAACATATCTAGAGCAGAAGTTAGGCTCTGTGGAAGAACCTCGTCTAGATTCTGAGAAAGTAGTTCAAATAGGTCAATCTTGTTGCGCTCAAACTTATAGCGATTTAGACGACCATTTTCATCGCATAATAGCTTAGCTAGCTCATCATGTAGAGCAGCTTCATAGTCATAATCGGCGGCCGCGAACTCGGCAGGTACTTTACGACCAAATACGCCGTTCATTAAAACTTTTAGATCATTACTCATAAGTCCGCACCTCCTTTATTATAGACTAATAATCTGATACTTAACGCCCTTTTCGCCGTTAGGTACAGTGTA